>Ga0265797_10002900_pt1 | contig 28227 bp, 24 predicted proteins | sample P2T30metagenome_FD_192433 | JGI IMG/M metagenome (GOLD analysis project Ga0265797, IMG submission 192433) | Plant litter microbial communities from East Loma Ridge, Irvine, California - P2 T30 | ecosystem: Environmental > Terrestrial > Plant litter > Unclassified | place: USA: California...
GAAACCGAACTTAACAAATGGATCCGGCAGTATGTGGCCGACCAGGAGAACCCTACCGCGGACGTTCGTGGCCGCCGCCCGCTGCGCGCGGCGGAAATATCCATCCAGGAGGTCGAAGGCGAGCCGGGTTGGTACCGCATCAGCCTCAACATTCGCCCGCACTTCAAATACATGGGGGCAGATTTCACGCTCTCGCTGGTAGGTAAACTTGACAAGGAATGAACATGACAGGGTATGGAAGCCTGTTTGAGCGCCTGTGCGGTGAAGCGGGTCCGCGTTCGAGCGTCTCCGGGGAAGCGGCGGTCAAGGCATCGATTGCCGCCCATCTCATGAAGATGCTTGGCACGCGGGCGGGTAGCGTGCCTACCGCCACCGACTATGGTTTGCCAGACTTCAACGACATGTATTTGAGCAGGCATGACGCTTTGGTAAAAGCTCGGAGTGCCGTGAGCCACTTTATCGATAAATACGAGCCGCGCCTGACGAAAGTTAGAGTCGTACCCATTTCCGGAAGCGGCGATACATCCGAACTTTGTTTTCGTATCGAAGGGGTTATGGAAGTAAAGGGGCTGTGGCAAGGGGCTTCGTTTACCGCCAGTTTGTATCGCGGCGGGAATGTTCTGGTGGGCTAGTTTAACCTTACTGAAGTTCGCGGCAGGCGAGGTCGCATTTCCTCGCCCTCATTCAAACGCCAATAAAGTACCAAGGTGGGCCCGTTGTCGTTCAATCATTTTTACCAGAGTGAACTTGCCGCATTGCGCACATTGGGGCGGCAGTTCGCCGAGCGTAACCCGGCGCTGGCGCGGTTTCTTGGCGAAGGCGGACAGGATCCGGATGTCGAGCGTTTGCTCGAGGGTTTCGCTTTCCTGACCGGCCGCCTACGCCAGAAACTCGATGATGAACTTCCCGAGCTTACTCATTCCTTGATGCACCTGCTGTGGCCCAATTACATGCGGCCGCTGCCCTCATTCGGCATGCTTCAGTTCGAGCCGCTGCGGCAGGCGGCACCGATAACCGTGCCGCGCGAAACCTCGGTGGAAAGCAAGGCGATAAACGGGGTGCGTTGCAGATTCCAAACCTGCTACGAAACCGAAGTGTCCGCGCTTCAGCTAGTTGCCCTCGATTGCGTGGCCACAGGCGAAGGAACGGTGATGCAGCTACGGCTGGCCATGACCTGCGACGGGCATTTTGGCGAGCTGGGCCTCAAGCGCCTGCGCTTTCACTTGGCGGGGGAGCGCTACGTCAGCCAGGCGTTGTACCTGCACCTGCTGCGCCATCTGGATCGGATAGAGCTTGTACCGTTGGGCGCGGATCACCAACCGATCGATCTTGGTATGAGCTGTACTTTGGCGGCCAGCCAACTCGCTCCGGTGGGATTTGCCGAAGACGAATCGTTGATCCCTTATCCGGTAAACACGTTTCGTGGCTATCGCTATCTACAGGAATACTTTGCGTTCCAAGACAAATTTCTTTTTGTGGACCTCAGCGGCCTGGATGTCCTTGGGGCGGTTCCCGGAACACAAAGCGAGCAGGTGCGGGGTTTGGAAATCCGTTTCGCGATGTCGGTCACTGTCATGGAGAGCTGCCGGCCCGGGTTGGACAATCTAAAGCTTTATTGCACGCCAGTGGCCAATCTTTTCAAGCACGAGGCGGTGCCGGTGCGCCTCGATGGCAAACAAGATGAGTACCTTGTGCTCCCTGCTGAATTCGAGCCGCGCACCTGTGGCGTTTTCTCCGTGGACACCGTCGTCGGCTGGTTACCCGGCGGCTCGGGTTATAGGCCGTATGTTCCGTTCGAATCCTTCGTTCATGACCCTGGCCAGGAACCGTCACAGGGTTCGCCCTGCTACAGCGTGCGTCAGCGGCCGGCCTCGGCGCATGGTGCAATGGACACCTATCTGGGCTTCGGCCCGGCGCGAGGTAGCCAGGATGAAACCCTGTCCATTGAGCTTACCTGTACCAACCTTGATTTGCCGTCGGCGCTGGCCCAGGGGGATATCTGCCTGCCGACCGAGGAAACTCCGGCATTCCTGCGTTTTGGCAATATCGGGCTGGCCACGCCCAGTTATGCGCCGCCGCTTGATCGGGGCTTTCTATGGAAGCTGATCAGCAACATGTCGCTCAATTATCTCTCACTGGCCGACGTTGAAGTTCTCAAGGCCATCCTGGAAACCTATGACCTTCCTCGCTACCACGACAGGCATGCGGAGAAGGTAAGCAAGCGCCTCCTTGACGGGCTGGTCGCGATCAGGCCCGCCTATGTCGATCGGCTCCATCGAGGGCTACCACTGCGAGGCGTGGCGACCGAACTGACTATCGATCCCGAAGGCTACCGAGGGGAGGGCGACCTTTTCGTTTTCGCGTCAGTACTTAATGAGTTCCTGGCACTTTACGCGAGCCTCAACTCGTTTCACGAGCTCACAGTCATCAGCAAGCGCGGAGGGGTGTACCAATGGTCGCCACGCATGGGCCAGCAACCGCTTCTTTGAACGAACTGGCCAGGAATATCCGCGAGTACTCCCTGTTCAACGCAGTGAACCTGGCACTGGAACAGCTGCGCGAGGCTTACCCGGACCTTACCGAAGAACGGCTTTACGAGCAGCTTGAATTCGACGCAAACCCCAGCCTTGGATTCCCGGGAAGCGATATCGATTGCCTGTACACCTTTGAAGAGCGGGGTGAGCTGCGCGTTCGCTTGCGCCTTAATGTCATTGGTTTGGTTGGCACCGGTTCACCCTTGCCGGCGTTCTATAGCGAACAGGTACTCACCACGAAAGGCGGGGACGTCGCGCGGCAGTTCTTAGGTGTCTTTCATCATCGGCTCCAGCGATTGATGCTGCCGATCTGGTGTAAATACCGCTACGCGGCCAGTTACCGAACAGGCGCCACTGACACTTTCTCCCAGCGGCTATTCGCGCTTATAGGTTTAGGGGGCGAACAGATCCGTAAGTCACAGGCGTTGAACTGGAAGCGCCTGTTGCCCTATCTGGGCCTGTTGAGCGCAAGAGCGCGCTCAGCGGCGCTGATCGAGGCCGTGCTGCGTTACTACTTCAATCACCAAGCGCTGTACATCGAGCAGTGTGTCGAGCGCAAGGTCGAGATACCGCACAGCCAGTTGAACAGCCTGGGCAATGCCAATAGCGCCTTGGGTGAAAATCTGGTGCTGGGCGAACGGGTGCGTGATCGCGGCGGGAAGTTTTGCGTTCATGTGCATCGGCTCAGCTGGGCGCGCTTCCATGAATTCCTTCCCCAGGGATGTTCTTACCAACCGCTGCGGGCGTTGCTCAGGTTCATCCTGCGCGACCCATTGGCCTACGACCTGCAGTTGAAACTCGCTCAGGGTGAGCCCAAGGCATTGTGCGTTGGCACGCGCGCCAGTTGCCGCCTCGGTTGGACCACATGGCTCGGGCAAAAGGGCATCGAAGGCGTGCTCACGCTTGGCGGCCTGGATCAAGGAGGATGAATATGACCCATGCAGATGTGGCTGAGTATGGATTGATTGGCGGCAGCCCCGCGATCCACCGGGCCCGGGGTTTGATCGGGCGAGTGCTTCACAACACCTACACCGTGCTGCTGACAGGGGAAACCGGCACCGGCAAGGAGGTCGTTGCTCGCGCGATTCATCAATGCGGCCCGCGCCGCTCCAAGGCATTCATCGTACAAAACTGCGCCGCGGTCCCCGAGCACCTGCTCGAAAGCGAATTGTTCGGCTATCGCAAGGGTGCTTTCACCGGGGCCGACCGCGACCGCCAGGGGCTTTTCGATGCGGCCGACGGGGGCACCCTGCTTCTCGATGAAATAGGCGACATGCCGCTGTCATTGCAGGCAAAACTGCTTCGAGTGTTACAGGAAGGGGAAGTACGCCCACTTGGCAGCACAAAGGTGCACCGGGTAAACGTCCGCGTGATTGCGGCGACACACCGGGACCTCCCCGCGATGGTTGCGGAGGGTTCCTTCCGCGCCGACCTCTACTACCGCCTGGCGCAATTTCCGATCGCCCTGCCGCCTCTTCGGGAACGCGACGGCGATGTCCACCTGCTAGCCCGCCACTTCTCCGACAACGCCTGTGCCGCCGCTGGCCGGCCGCCCGTTGGATGGTGTGCCGACGCGCTGGCGAGGCTGACGGCGAGCGACCTGCCGGGCAACGTGCGAGAACTCAAATGCATGGTCGAGCGCGCGGTGCTGCTGTGTGATGGGCCGCAATTGCTACCCGAGCATTTCGTATTACCTCCAGCGCCCGTGCCACGAGCCAGCCCTGTTCACCTGCGCGAGTACCTGGCTGGGATAGAGCGGGCTTATCTGCTCGCAACCCTGGAGCGTAATCAAGGGAATCAGACCCGCAGCGCCCGCGAACTGGGGCTGCCTCGCCGAACGTTGATCTACCGCCTGCGCCGGCTGGCGGTCGACACCGGGGCAACCATCCAATGAACCCAGCGGGGTTATTTCAAGGAGGCTCGAATGCCTGGCCATACATGGCAGCGCTGGCTACTGCTCGCTACGGTCCTGTTGGGCCTGGGAGCATGTACTGGCAATTACAAATTCAGTGACGCGGATTATCGCCCTTTGGGCGAGCCGCCATTAGCCCACCGCAACACATAACCGCAAGGAGCACGCAACACATGGAGGTGGTTTCCAAGTGCCAAAAGGGAATTTATCAAGCTCCCCGAAAAAGGCGGGCGCGGGTATATCACGCACTGCTAGCGATCAGTGTGTTCGGCGCGATGGGTTTGTCCGGTTGCTCCGTGCTGTCGCCGTATTCCGACGTCACCAAGCTAGACGTCACGCTGCGCGCCAGCGATCAGCTAAACCCTGATATCAATGGTCGCCCGTCGCCGGTAGTGGTGCGGCTGATGGAACTCAGCCATCCCGCGGCCTTTCAGGCAAGCGAATTCTTCGGCCTTTACGGGCACTCGGTCAGCAGCCTGGGGCAAGACCTTGTCGGCACCGAAGAACTGGAATTGCGCCCCGGTGAAACGGTGAATCTCAAGCTCTCCGTAGGCACAGGAAGCCGTTACGTTGGCGTACTGGCCGCTTATCGGGACCTGGCAGATAGCCAATGGCGGTACGTGATCGCGCTTCATCCTCGAGGCTTGAACTCAACAGCGCTGAGCCTGGATGACAGCGGTATCCATGAAATCGATGACCAGCCACATGCCACGGGCCGTCGCTCATGATCGCGGACAAGGTCGTCTGGCGAGAAGGCATGCTGTTGCGCCCTCAACACTTCCAGCAACAGGACCGCTACCACGAGAGCCAGATCACCGCTCGTACCCAATGGCTGGGCCGTTACTTATGGGGGTTTCGTACCTTGGAGATCGATCCGCGCTACCTGCGCATGGGCAAGGTGGTAGTGGTTCGGGCCTCGGGTGTCTTGCCTGACGGTAGCCTGTTCAGCCTCGCAGGCAGCGAAGCGCCGCTTGCCTTGGATGTGCCCGCCGGGGCTGGGAAGAAAGCGGTATATCTGGGGCTCGCTCTGAGCGCTGGCGATCATCTCGAGGTGCGGCTGGCTCCGGAGGCGAAAGGCCTTGCAAGGTACACCGCCTACGAAACAGAGGTTGCGGATTGCAATGGCGAAGGGCAGTCAAACACCTCCGTTACCTGCGCCCGCGCTGACTTTCGCCTGCTGCTGGGAGATGAACACCACGGTCAGGGGTATGTGCGGTTGCAGGTCTGCGAAGTCGCGCTGACATCCGCCGACGGCGCGGTCACCCTGGAGCCGGGGTTTATCCCAAGCTTTCTTGATGTCCATGGTTCTCCATTCCTGCTGTCCTGCCTCAAAGAGGTGATAGGCCTGTTGGACCACCGTGCGGAGATGCTCGGTGGGCGCCTCCACGGGCAGGGCGGTACGCGGGGGGACGCCGCCGGTGATCTCCTCATGCTGCAGTCAGCCAATCGTAGCGGGCTGCTGCTGCGTCATTTATTGAATTCGGACGCTGTGCACCCCGAAGAGCTGTACCGCGCGCTTCTCGGCTTGCTGGGCGATTTATGCGCTTCTGGCGAGGCCTGCAACCAACCGATTGGCGAGTACAAGTACGCGCATGCCGATCAGGCAGCGAGCTTCAATGCTGTGATAGGCACCCTTCGGCAATTGCTCGCTCAGGTGCCCGAAGAACGAGCCATTGAGCTTGGCCTGCAAGCACGGCAGTACGGCATCCATGCCGCGCTCCTTCCTGACCCATCATTGCTCGAACGTGCCTCGTTCGTGATCGCGGCAACGGCAACCTGTGAGCCCGAGGCCCTGCGCCAGCGGCTGCCTACTCATTTGAAAGTGGGGCCGGTAGAGCATATTCGCCAGTTGGTGAACCTTCACTTGCCGGGCATCAGAGTACGGCCACTGGCAGTAGCGCCACGCCAGATTGCGCTACATCCGGCGCACGCCTGGTTCGTGATCGAGCCAACGGCGCAGGAGCGCGCGCAACTGGAGCGTTCAGGTGGCTTTGCCTTCCATGCCTCGGGAGAGTTTTGCGAACTCCAACTTCGGTTCTGGGCCATCAGAGATGCATGACATGAAGAACGAAGCGAACGGCCACTGGGACGATGAGCCTTATAGGCCTGAGCGGGCCGGGCAAGGGGTCAGTGACGGCGGGCCGCTTGAGCAGCTGACGCGCATTCCCCGCTTTGACGAACTGGAGGCGCAAGCCGCGGAACCATCGACGCCCTACATGGGCGACTACCCGCCCAATCGGTGGTTTGCGCAGAGTATCAATCCCCTCGTGACCGCAGCGGCGCCGCTGTTCGGCGCCTTGGCGGCAGTGGATAGCGGTATGCAAGAGGAGGGCGTCGATGAGCTCAAAGCTTGCCTTTGCGAACACCTCTACGGTTTCGAAGCCCACGCGCTGAATGCAGGCGTGGAAAGCGCTCAGGTCATGACCGCTCGCTACGTGCTGTGTACAGCCGCTGATGAAGCGGTGGTTACCAGCGAGTGGAACGCGGCTGGCGAATGGTCGGCCATCAGCCTGCTTAGCACCTTCCATAACGAAACGTTTGGCGGCGAAAAGTGCTTTCAGCTGTTGGACCAACTACAGCGCAACCCAGTTAAAAACCTCCACCTGCTGGAGCTGATGTACATCTGCCTGTCGCTTGGTTTCCAAGGCAAATATCGCCTCAGCCCCAGAGGTGCCAGCGACATCGAAAGCCTGCGGGGCAGCGTGTACCGCCAGATCCGCCACCTGCGGGGCGAGGTGCCAAAGGCGCTGTGCGCGCCCATAGAAAGATCGGCCCAGCCGCTCGGTCGGCTGGTACGCGTGGTGCCCGGTTGGGCGGTGGCAGTGTTCACAGCGGTGTCCCTGCTGGTGGTCTATGTCGGCTTCGCTCAGGTGCTGGATGCCAAGCGTGAGGCTGTGTTGAGGCCTTACCAGCTTAACGACCCGGCCCTCACCCCGCCCGCTGCTGATCAGGAATCATCATGAAAAGGATCTTCAAAACGACCTGGGGCCTGCTGCGTACAACCCCGGCCTGGAGTGCTCTGGCTATGCTCGCCGTGGCCATGCTTGTCTGGTTCGCGGGCCCGCTGCTTGCGGTCGACGGCAATCAGTTCTGGGAGAGCTTGACGTCTCGCCTGCTCACGCTTTTCGGGCTCTGTCTGATATGGGCTGTGTTCATCGCCAGCGTTAGTTGGCACCGCGGCCAGAGCGCATGTGTCGCTGAAGACGAAAAACGGGAGGCTCGTGAGCAGCAGCTGGCGGCGGCCTCGCAGGCCCGAGCAGGGATGCGGGCTTGCTTCAAGGGCCTTTCCCACGCCTTGAAGGGGGGCAAGCGCTACGCCTGGCAAAGCAGGGTGCGCAGCGCCGACCTGCCTCGGTACCTGTTGATCGGGCCTTCCGGAAGCGGGAAAACCAGCTTGCTGGAACGCTCAGGGCTGCGGTTCCCTCTGCGTTCAAAACATACCGACCCTGGAGCAGACCCAGACGATCCAGGGCGATGCGACTGGTACATCACCGACAGTGGGGTGTTGCTCGATACTCGTGGCCGGCATCTTGAGCGAGGTGATACGCCGTATCGGGCGGGTTTCGACACACTGCTTGAACTGCTGCGTTCCCGCCGCCGAGCCCGCCCGCTCAATGGCATCCTGCTAGCGCTGCCTGCAAACCTGTTGCTGGAGGGCAGTGCTGATGAAGTCGTTGCCTTGGGCCACCGGTTGCGCGAAAGCCTGCAGGGTATTCAGCAACAGCTGCGTATGAACGTTCCGGTGTACCTCCTGCTGACCCATGCCGACCGGGTCCCCGGTTTCGACGCATTCTTTGGCCAGCTGTTCGCCGAAGAAAACGAGGCGGTGTTCGGCAATACCTTCGATACGGAGCAGGGGGGGCGATGCAACAATACTGCGCCCCGCATTCGAAGCGCTGCTCGCCCGCCTGAACGGCCAGGTCATTTCCCGAATGCAGCTGGAGCGCGACTGTCATCAGCGCAGCCTGGTGCTGCATTTTCCACTGCGCATGGGCCAACTTGCCGACAATCTCGAGGCCTTTGTGGAAGCCGCCTTCAGCGCAAATCGCTATCAAGCGGCCACCCATTTGCGCGGCTTTTATTTCACCAGCGCGCCCCCTGGGGCTGACCGTAGCGCGCGTTTCATCCATGACGTGTTGGCCCGGGTGATATTCCCCGAGGCCGGGCTGGGCGAGCTGGATAAGCGTGAACGCCGCCGCCTCGTATGGAGGGGGCGTGCCATCATGGCGGGCGCCCTCGCCTGCATGGGGCTGTTCGGCTTGATGTGGGCAGGCAGTTTTCTCGCCAACGACGCCGGGTTGGAGTTGGTAAGGGGGTGGGCCGAACAGTATCCCCAGCAATCAACGGCACCTGCCAACCATGACGGTGCCATGGAGGTGCTGGCCTCGTTGGACACGCGTTATTCCGCCACGCTGGTGTTCCCAGCTTCCGCCGACGCCGCCTATGGCCAGCGCGCCGGGCTGTTCCAAGGCGCCACGGTCAACCCCGTGCTGCTCGGGGCGTATCACAGAGAGTTGAGCGAGCATCTGCTGCCTCGTGTGGCATCTGCCCTCGCAGCTCAAGTGCGCGCTGACATGGGCAACCGTGAGCGGTTGCTCCACAGCCTCCGTGCCTACCTGATGCTCAACCTCGCGAAAAGGCGGGAGCCCGAAACCCTCAAGCGATGGGCCGCGCAGGATTGGGCGGAGCGCTACCCGGGCGAGGCCGACGCGCAAGCCCGGCTGAACGCGCACCTGGAGAGGCTACTACAGCTGCCGTTCGTATACTCCCTTGATGAAGCACTGGTGGCCCAGGCGCGCCGGGCGCTACAGGGCGAATCAGTTGCAATCGTGGCCTATCAAGCCCTGCGTGAGAGGGCCGCGCACCTGCCTGGCTATCAACTTGGCCAACGGTTGGGCTCGCACGGCACCCTGTTCGCAGGTACCGGGTACACGATTGCGGGGCTGTACACCCGGCACGGCTATCAGCAGTACTTCGCTGTCCAGGCCGCCAGCGTAATGAGGGAGGTGATTCGTGACAACTGGGTCCTCGGCCAGGGCGATACCGCAACCCCGGCGACGTGGCGGCAGCAGATGGAAGCGCTCCAGCAGCTGTATTTCGGCGATTACATGGCCCATTGGAGCGAAGCGCTGAATCAGCTTGGCCTGGCCACGTTCGCCGATAGCAAGCAGGGGGCGCGTCAGCTCGCCAGGCTGACTTCCGCGGACTCGCCCTTGCTGAGGTTATTGGTGGAGGTTCGGGATAACACACATTTCCCTTCCCTCGTGGAGCCGCCGATTGCGCCGGCGATGGCGGGCGATATAGAGGCGGTGCCAGAGCAAGCGCGAAATGCGTTAGCCCAGGTCTTGCCAGAGACAGCGAGGGCTTCGTTGGAGCGGCGCTTCGAGCCGTTGCACCGAATGCTCGACGGTACAGACGGCCCCGGGGCGGATTTGAAGCCAGTGCTCCAAGCCCTGGATGACCTGCAGTTGGAGCTGGCGGGGTTGGCCCGCGCCAGCGATCCAGGCGAGGCCGCGTTCGATCTGGCGAAAAGCCGCATGACCGGGCAACGCGACGCGCTCCATCAGCTGCGTAATGCCGCCCTGCGCCTGCCACGCCCGCTCAGCGCCTGGTTCGAAACCCTCGCCGACGACGCCTGGATGCTGGTGCTCAGCGATACGCACCAATTCATCGACAGGCAGTATCAAACCCGGCTTTACAGTTTTTACGTCGCGGCCATCCGGGACCGCTACCCCTTCCATGCCCATGCCGATAGCGATGTGGCGCTCAACGACTTCAGGGCGTTTTTCAAGCCTGACGGTATTGCCGATCAGTTTTTCCAGGCCTACCTGCAGCCCTTCATGATCGGGAATACGGGCGGCTATCGCATGCGCAGCATCGACGGGCGCGGCTTGCCGGTATCAAGGGCGCTGCTTGAGCAGATGACTCATGTGCAAGCGATCCAGCGTGGCTTTTTTGCCAATGGGCCAGACCAGCCAGAGGTGTCGTTCAAGCTCGAGCCCTACACAATGGACCCAGGGGTGCGCCGTGCCGAGTTTCGCTTCGGCGCGCAGCGAACGAGTTACCGGCACGGGCCTGTTGTACCCAGCGCGTTCAAGTGGCCCGCGGAAATGGAGCATGACGGCGCGAGCCTGGTGCTGGAATCGATGACGGGCGACGCAGTGGGCATACGAAAGGAGACCGGGCCATGGTCGCTGTTTCGCTTGTTCGACCTGATGGAGGTAGAGCCTCACAGCCGCCGCGACGTGCTCATGCTCAAGGCCAACGTGGGTGGCATGCGCGCCACTTACCTGGTAGCAGGCCAGCGCTCTCCCAACCCCTTCGACCCAACGGCGATGCGTGCCTTGCGCATGCCCGCGGTGCTGTGATGCGCGGTGCGAAGGCGCTGCGCGCGGGCACCGTCAAGGCGCGAAGCCGTCGAACAACATCTGGGTCATTTGCCTTACACGCTGGGCGTGGGCCGCCAGGTCGGGGATGTCCTCCTGGACCAGCCGCATGAATAACAGAGTACTGTAGTCGTTGAGAAAGTAGGCGACGTAGTCAGCATCCAGGCGGGGATTAAGTAGCCCGCGCGCCTGTAGATCGCGTAATAGCCTCGCTATCTCCTGAACCAGCTGAGCATTCAGCGGCAACATCGCCTCCGGGCGAGCAGCCAGCAGGCCGAGGGGTAGCAGCTCTCGCCAGATAGTCGGGGGGAGTACTTCGAGTTCGTGCCGAACGATCAATGACTCCAGATGGCACATGGCATCCACGGCGTTATCGAAAGTGGGCAGGCTTAGGCGCGCATCACTTACGGCCACCTGGTTGGCCTGTTCCACAACCGCCAGCAGAATCTCTTGCTTGCTACCGAAATAGTTGAAGACGGTGGGCGTGGAAACGCCCGTGTGGCTGGCAATCTGCTCCACCGTCGTAGCGGCGAAGCCCTGACCCTCGAACAACGACAGCGCGGCGGCCAGGATGGCCTGCCGACGCTGTTCCTTCTGACGCTCTCGTAACCCACTCATTTGATATGGCTCTGCTATTGGCCCAGGGCCGATTCTAAAACAAGTGATACCTCGATCAAACATTTTATTTGACTATAAGTTTTTATGGAGATAAAACATAACCACGCCAACCAAGAGACGCCCTCATGTCTTCCGATTTCAACCGGGCCTTGCACGGGGCCTATGCCGCCGCTGGCAACGAGCCGAATCTTTCACTGATGCAAGGGTTTCCACCGGCCCCGGCCGAGCGGGTCACTTGGAACAACTTCATGCGGCCGCCCTACAACCGGTGGGCTTTTCATAACCTGGGCCGCATTCGTCCGACCATCAGCGTGGAGCGAGGTACTGGCGTTCCCGCACCGCTCGACGGCAGTACGCCACGGTTGGAGAGCTTCGAATTTGTTGGGGCGCATGGGGAGCCCGTCAGCCTGACGGCGCATTTGCAGGCAAGCGCTACGGATGGCTGGTTGGTAATGAAAGACGGCGCCGTCGTACAGGAGCGCTACTTCAATGGGCATGAGCCGCTCAAGCGGCACATCATGTTTTCGGTCACCAAGTCCCTGGTGGGCATGCTGGCCGAAGGGCTGGTGCACTCAAGCTTGCTGGACGAGCAGGCCCTGGCCAGCGATTACGTGGCTGAGCTGGCCGGCAGCGCCTTCGGCGACGCCACCGTCAGGCAGCTGCTGGACATGGCCGTGGCCATCGATTACCAGGAAGCGTACGACGATCCCACTTCCGGCAGCTCCCAGTTCGGCTACGCATGTGGCCTTACCTTGCCACCCCCGCAAGTGACGGCCACCTACGCTTCGCTGTACGAGTATCTTCCCGCCACGCGTAAAAAGGGCGAACACGGTGGTTTCTTCCATTATGTGACCGCAACCACCGAGGCCCTGGCCTGGGTAATGGAGCGCGCCAGCGGCCGCAGTTGCGCTCAACAGCTGGCCGGCATATGGCAAGGGCTGGGTTGTGAACGCGACGGTTTCTTCGTGGCTGACCCTTGGGGTAGGAACGTGGCGGGGGCGGGCTTCAACGCAACCTTGCGCGACATGGCCCGCTATGGCGCGATGTTGCTGGCGGGAGGCACCGCCAATGGCCGGCAATTACTGCCCGAGGCGGTAATCCAAAGGGTGCTCGCGGGCGGGGATCCCACTGTATATGCGGCCAACGAAGCGTTCTGCGCCTGGAGCCCGGGGGCAACCTACCGCAGTCAATGGTACGTGTATCCCAACGAGGCATTACTTGCCGTGGGTATTCACGGGCAATACCTCTACGCCGATTTTCAGTGCCAGGTGGTAATCGTCAAACAGTCTTCGCTGCCTGTAGCCGAAAGTGTGCTGGACGTTGATACCTTGCGTTTGATCAGAGCCCTCGCCTTGGCACTTTGATGCAGCCGATGCCCCTGGCTTACCGACTCGCGGAGCTACCTTATGAAATCATTGCTCAAGCTTCATCTTGCAGCGCTGTTGCTCGGCGCCGCTGCGCTGAACCCGCACGCGGCGCTCGCTGGGGGCGAGTTGCGTATCTACAACTGGATCGAATACCTCCCCAAGGACGTTCTCGAAGGCTTCCGGCAGCAAACGGGCATCGAGGTGGTATACGACATCTTCGATAGCCCACAAACCCTGGAAGCGCGGTTGCTCACGGGCAACTCAGGGTATGACGTGGCTTTTCCAAGCAGTACCCAACTGCCCGCGCTGATCAAGGCTGGCGCCGTCGAGCCCCTCGATCGCCAGCAGCTATCCCACTGGCATGACCTCGATGGCGCCCTCATGCGCCAACGCGAGCCGCTGGACCCTGGAAACGCTTACGCCGTGCCTTACCTTTGGGGCAGCACCCTGCTGGGTTATAACCAGGCCAAGGTGGAAGCGGTGCTCGGCCAGGGCGTGGATATGCGAAGTTATGACTGGCTGTTCAAGCCTGAGCTCATCGCCAAGCTGAGCCAGTGCGGGGTAGCCATCCTCGATAGCCCGAGCGAGGTATTTCCGATTGCGTTGAAGTACCTGAAACTTGATCCCAACAGTTCCAACCCCGCTGATTATGAGAAGGCCGCCGCACTGCTGCAGTCGATTCGCCCTTATGTTCGCTACTTCATTCGGCGAAGTACCCGCAAGATCTCGCCAACGGCGATATTTGCGTGGCGCTGGGTTGGTCCGGCGCGGTGCTCGCCGCTCGCAACCTTGCCCAAGCGGCTCATAACGGCAATGACATCAGGCTGGCGCTTCCCAGCCAAGGCACCCTGATGTGGTCCGACGATATGGTGATACCCAAAGGCGCGAAGAACGTCGCCCAGGCTCATGCCTTCATCGATTACCTCTTGCAGCCTGAAGTGATCGCCAAGGTAAGTAACGAAATCGGCTATCCCAATCCAAACCCTGCAAGCACATCGCTTATCGATCCCGCGCTGCGGGCCGAGGAAAACCTCTTTGTGCCGGAAAAGGATCGCGGCAAATTGTTCCAGATCGATCCGCCGGGGCTGAAAGTGCAGCGGCTCATGACGCGCCTTTGGAACCGGATTCGCTCCGATGTCTGAGTGACTGCCCCCACGCTGACCCATTGAATCGCTGCATCTCGCAAGGCCTTTGCTCAGGGCCTTGGTGGCCCGCTGTTGCCCGCGCCCCGGCGATCAATAGCGGCGTGGAACGAATCGCCAATAAGAACAATATCGCTGTGCGCAACTGGTCGTCCGCAACTTTTCTGCCATTCAAAACGAAAACAATCGGAGCAGAAGTACATGAACAAGTGGGTTCCCCTGGCCTTCGGTATGGCGTCTATTGGCCTTTCCCCCTGCAGTCACGCTTTTGATATCACTCCCGAGACGATGCTTGGTATCGACGTGATCGCCGTCAGCGACTATCGGGTCGGAGGTTTTTCGCTGACCCAAGGCAATCCCGCGTTAATGAGCGCGGCCACGCTGGTGCATAAACCCAGCGGCCTGTTTGCCGGCGTCTTCTCCAGTAATGTGGACTTCGGCACTGATACCCGGCGTGAATTCGACTACTACGCTGGGATCGCTCGGCCCTTGACCGAACACACCCGATTTTCCCTGGAGTATGTGGCGTACGACTATCCGAAGGACAGTTGGGTGAACTTCAATGAATGGATCGGCACCTTCGGGTTTAATGGCGTCACGGTTGGGGTGAAATACACCAACAACCTGCAGAATCCACCGGCGCGTGCCGCGCTGGCAGCCCAGCTGGCCCCCTATGGCATATCTATCAAGCCACGGGACAAAGAGCGAGTGGTGACTTGGCTGGAATACACCATGCCCTTGCCTTATCAGGTGCTGCTCAATGCCCGCTACGGCTACACGGAAACACATGACGAGCTGGCCTATCAGGCGGGCAATGGCTCGTTTCGCAGTAGCTACCGCGATTGGCAAGTATCGGTCAGCAAGCCCTTTCTGGGGTTGACCTGGAAAGCCGCCTACATCGACACCGACCTGTCCAGGACCGAGTGCTATTCAGCATTTGGCGTGGCTGGCGATTGTTCCGCCACGGTGGTTGCCTCCGTCATCAAATCCTTCTGAACCGGCTGTTTAGTCGAGGCGTGTCATGATCGTTAGAACCTTCAAGCAAATGTTATTTTTGAGCGCCTGTCTGCTCGCGGTGTCGGCGATAAGCAGCGTGCCGGCTCATGCCCAGGCCCCTGGCGCCGAAGCAGGACCACAACGCAGTTGGCAACCGTTCTGGAAAAAACGCCTCACTGGTTACCTGAACGCCACCGATGGCACGCCGCTGCGCTATTCCGTGCTGCTCCCCAAGGGGCAAGGTCGCTTTCCGGTGGTGGTGCGTTACAGCGGTTACGATTCGGGCAGCATTGGTGGCCCGGCGTACCTGCGCGATGACGAAACCTTTTCGGTTGCCCTCGACAAGGCCTTGGTGGAGCGCGGGTATGCGGTGATGGGTGTACAAGCCCGCGGCACCGGTTGTTCGGAGGGGGCTTTTGACTTCCTTGGGCACGCCTATGGTACCGATGGCCGGGACGCCATCGAGTTCGCCGCGGCTCAGGCCTGGTCCTCGGGCGATATCGGCATGTTCGGTTGGTCCTGGGCGGGTATGTCCCAGTTGATGACGGCGCAAACCCAGCCAGCGCATCTGAAAGCCATCGCCCCGGGAATGGTGATAGGCGACGCGCGCGGCGACAGCTGGGCGCCCGGCGGTGTGCCGAACCAGGCATTCACAACGTCGTGGCAGTGGTTCGTGGATATGCGCTGGGAGGCGGTGAAAGCCAGTGCCAAGGCAGAAGGCGATAGCCGCTGTTTGGCGCGCGTGAGTGAAAACCAGGCGAATGTGGCAAGCGCCTCACTGATGTACAACCTGCTGCGCCACCCCCTGCGTGACGATTGGACACGCCAGCGCAGCCCCCGCGATCAGGCGGGGCGGATCAAGGTGCCTGTACTGTCCATGCACACTTGGCAGTATGAAGCCGTACTCGCGCGGGAAGGTTATTACCAAGAGCGGCTCGATCCGAAACAGCTCTGGCTCGTGGAATCCAGTGGCGGCCATAACTTGTATGAATCAGAGCGCTTCCGGGCGAAGCTGATTGCGTTTCTGGACCGCTTCGTAAAAGGCGAAAAGAACGGGTTCGAGCAGAGCCCGAGGGTGGAGGTGTGGCAGGAAACAGTTGCCGAGCAGCCTGAAGGGGGCCGTCACGAGCCCAACGAAACGGCGCGGCCCGGCTGGGTCATTGAACGCGCTGGCTACCCCCTTGCCGTGAAACCGGTCAGCTTCGCTCTGAGCGAGCACGGCGCTTTGGTGAAGGGGGGCAAAGGTATCGGGGCGGGAGACAGCTACGGCTATCCGATACCCGGCCCGGATGTGAACACGTATCTGAACGACAACGCGTGGGGGCAACAACATCCAGCGTGGAAGCAAGGCAGCCTGGCGTATACCAGCGCACCGTTCGAGCGCGACTTCGTCAGCTATGGCACGGGCAGCGCCGACCTGTGGCTGAGCACTTTCCTGGCACCCGATACCGACGTGCAGGTCACGGTTACCGAAGTCCGCCCGGACGGCCAGGAAGTGTACGTGCAGCGCGGCTGGTTGCGCATGTCACTGCGCAAGCTCGATGCCGCGCGCTCCACGGCGCTGCGGCCTTGGCTGCTGGACGATCCCGACGGCATCGAGCCGATGCTTCCCAACGTTCCGGCGCTTGGCCGGGTAGAGATTCCTCCGTTCTCCCATCCATTTCGCAAGGGCTCGCGCCTGCGGCTGTGGATCGACACCCCTTCGGCTACCGGTGGCTACGGCTTCGATTATTTCTCCATTCCCAGCCGCAACACCATTTTGCATGACGAGGCGCATCCCTCACAGCTCGTGCTTGGCGAGCTGAAGGACGTGGCCGTGCCGCCGGCGCTTCCCGGCTGCGGTTCGCTGCTCAAACAGCCGTGCCGCCCAGACCCGTTGAAATAATTTCCGTTGCTTGCCTACTAGAGGATTACCCCTATGCATTCGCACATGCTAACCCGCGGTTTGGCCCATACACTGGCCACCCTTGGCCTGGCCACCGCCTCGTTGTTGGCAGCCGTCGCGCCAGCGCAGGCCCTGGAGCTCAAAGAAAAAATTCCGAATCGCTTGAGCCAGGAGCTGGTGCTTCAAATTGACGTGAATCTCGGCCCACAGGAAGACATGGGCACTGGCCCTGACGGCCACCGTATCAACTACCCCATCATCGGCGGCTCGTTCGTCGGCAAGGACCTGGACGGTAAGCCGATCAATGGCACCGTGGTGCCTGGTGGCGCCGACATGTCCGTCACCCGGGAAGACGGCGTGACGCTCATCAACGCTTTGTACCGGCTGAAAACGTCCGATGGCCAGATCATCCTCATCGACAACGCGGGTATCTGGCGGCTCAACGCGTCTGGCCAGGCCAAGAAAGCCAAGGGGTTGGGGCTGCGAGACATGAAAGAGACCGACTTTTACTGCCGTACTTCACCTTCCTTCAAGACTCAACCTGGTTCTCATGCGTGGATGGACGACTACATCTTCACTGGCACCATCGATGGGCTGAGCGAGCATGAGGTGTTGATCAGCGTTTACCGCGTGGAAGGTCAATGATTCCTGCTTGCCCCCTGAACGCTCAGCGGATGTTCGCACCGCTGGGCAGCATCACGCTACCTGATGGTGCATCGCCTGGCCGCGAACCCGCCACGCTCGAGCGCCAGGGCCCAGCCCGCGTGGGCTGACGCCGCATGGCATAGCCATTGCTTGAGCCTGACCGTGGTCAACGCTGATCACCCCAACACGACAACGTCGCCGTGCCGCCCTCCGGAAATCCGGAAGGGCTGCATGGCGTTTTCGTTTTTAGAGGGGCGCGAAAAGGCCGTGACGGATAAAACGATTCGAAGTGTGTGCCCGTACTGTGGCGTAGGTTGCGGCATCGTGATGCAGGTGCAGGGCGGCCGGGTTACCAAGGTGAGCGGCGACAAACTGCACCCCACCAACGCGGGGCGGCTATGCACCAAGGGCACTACCTGCCACCAGGCACTGGAGGGCTCCGGCCGCATGGCTCATGCCTACCTGCGCGAGGCGAGGGCGCTTGAGCCTGTGCGGGCGCCGGTGGCGGAGGCTGTGGTGAACACCGCCGAGCGCTTGCGCGCCATTCTCGATACCCATGGCCCGGACGCGATTGCCTTTTATGTCTCCGGGCAGATGTCCCTCGAGGCGCAATATCTGGTCAACAAGCTCGCGAAAGGGTACATCGGGACCAACCAGATCGAGTCCAACTCGCGCCTGTGCATGGCGAGCGCAAGCAGCGGCTACAAACTGTCCCTTGGCGCGGATGGCCCACCGGGCGCCTACGACGACCTGGACAAGGCCGACCTGTTTCTGGTGATCGGCGCCAACATGGCCGACTGTCACCCCATTCTGTTCCTGCGGATGATGGACCGGGTGAAAGCAGGCGCGAAGCTGATCGTGGTCGACCCCAGGCGCAACGCCACCGCCGACAAGGCCGACCTGTTCCTGCAGATAAACCCGGGCACGGACCTGGCTTTGCTCAACGGCTTGCTGCACCTGCTGCACCGAAACGGCCACACCGACGCCGCCTTCATCGACGCGTTCACCGAGGGCTGGAACGAGCTGCCTGAATTCCTGGCCCGATACACCCCGCAAGCGGTATCCGAGATCACCGGCCTGGCGCCAGAATCGATTGCCCAGGCGGCGCAATGGATCGGCGAAGCGGCCGCCTGGATGAGCTGCTGGACCATGGGCCTCAATCAGTCCACGCACGGGACCTGGAACACCAACGCGGTGTGCAACCTGCATTTGGCCACCGGCAAGATCTGCCAGCCTGGCAGCGGCCCGTTTTCATTGACCGGCCAGCCCAACGCCATGGGCGGCCGGGAGATGGGCTACATGGGCCCTACCCTGCCTGGCCAGCGCTCGGTGCTGGTGGAGGCGGACCGTGCGTTCGTGGAACGCGCGTGGGGGGTTCCGGCTGGCACGCTGCATACCCGGTTGGGCTCGGGCACCGTGGCGTTGTTCGAGAGCATGGCACAAGGCGCCATCAAGGCGTGTTGGATCATTTGCACCAATCCCGTGGCCAGCGTGGCCAACCGCGCAAACGTGATCGAAGGCCTGCAAGCGGCCGAACTGGTCATCACCCAGGATGCCTACCTCGACACGGAAACGAATCGCTACGCCGACGTGCTGCTGCCCGGTGCGCTGTGGGCCGAGGCCGACGGTGTGATGATCAATTCCGAACGCAATCTGACGCTGATGCAGCAGGCCGTGGAGCCCCCAGGCGAAGCCATGGCCGACTGGCGGATCATCGCCGAGGTGGCCTGCGCCATGGGCTTTGCCCAAGGTTTCACCTACACCAGCGCCGCGCAGGTGTTCGAGGAGATCAAGCGCTTCCACAACCCCGGTACCGGCTATGACATCCGCGGCGCGAGCCATCGACGGCTGCGCGAAGGGCCGGTGCAATGGCCGTGCGCTGAAGAAATCGGCCCTGGCCGAGCGCCGATACGCTACCTCAACGATGGCCTTAGCCAAGCCCTGACCGTGCGCGAAGATGGCAGCCGGCCACGGCTTGCCTTTCCCACTTCGAACGGCAAGGCGCGGTTCTTCGCGCGGCCCTACATGGCGCCAGCCGAGCTGCCCGATGCCACCTATCCCTTCGTGCTGAACACGGGCCGCGTGCAGCATCAATGGCACACCCTGACCAAGACCGGGAAGATCGCCACCCTCAACAAGCTCAACCCAGGGCCGTTCGTGGAGGTGCATCCCGAAGACGCCGAACGCCTCGGCGTGAAGGACAAGGACCACCTGGAAGTGCGCTCCCGCCGGGGGCGCGCCGTATTGCCCGTGCTGGTGAGCGACCGCGTGCGCCCGGGCGCCTGTTTCGCCCCTTTCCATTGGAACGACCTTTATGGCGAAAACCTGGCGATCAATGCAGTCACCAATGACGCGATCGATCCGATTTCCCAGCAGCCTGAATTCAAGTTTTGCGCGGTCAGCCTCAGCCGTGTCGACCTGCTCGATCACCAGTTTCTCGAAACCTCTGTTCACGAGGAGATTGCGGCTCATCAAGGTCATAAGGCCGGGGAACCCGCCATGGCCGCTATCGATGCCTTTGCCAGCCTGATTGGCGTTCACGAAACCAGCCCGCCTTCGCTGAGCGAGGCCGAGCGTACCTGGCTGAATGGATTTGTAGGTGGCTTGCGCGCAAACCCCGGTGGCGTACCCAGTTTGCCCCCCGGCGCGCCGCTCGCCGCCCCCGCGCGGCTATGGCTGGACGGCCTGCTCGCCGGAATGTTCAGCCGTAGCACCGGGCTGGCGACAGCGCCCGAGGCAGCGAACCCGGCCGGCGCCGGTGGGTCGCCGGTGACCCTGTTGTGGGCATCGCAGACCGGCAATGCCGAAGCCCTGGCCACGCGCTTCGCCGAGCGATTGGCAACCGCTGGTTGCACCGTGGAGGTTGCTTCCATGGACAGCTATCCAACCCACAAGCTGGAGCAAGCCGGCAACCTGCTGCTGCTTAGCAGCACGTTTGGCGACGGCGACCCGCCCGACAACGGCCAGTCATTCTGGCAAGCGCTTACCGCCACCGCGCCGAACCTGGCTAACGTGCGCTATGCCGTGCTGGCGCTGGGTGATACCAGCTATGACCGGTTCTGCCAGCATGGGAAGAACCTGGACCAGCGGCTCGCCGAGCTGGGCGCGCAGCGTTTGAGCGCGCGGCTCGATTGCGAGGCGGACGCCGACGACGCCGCGCAGCAGTGGCTTGACTGCCTGTTGAGCGGCTTGGCGACAGAGATCGCCGAGCCGCGCGCCCCCGCCGCAGTGGCCATGCCGGTCATTACCAAGGCTGCACCCGCGGCGGTGCGGCTGACTCATAGCCTGAAGCTCAACAGGGACGGGGCGAGCAAGGACACCCGGCAGCTGGTGTTTAATTTGGGCGACTCGGGTTTGCGGTACGAGGCGGGCGATGCGCTCGGGGTATGGCCACGCAATTGCCCTGAACTGGTCGAAGAACTGCTCGGCCACGGCGCTCTGGATGGGGAACAACGGGTCGCCGTACCCAAGCGGGGGGAGGTGTCGTTGCGCGAAGCGCTCACGGACCATTACGAAATCGCCCGCCCCACCCCTGAGGCATTGGCCCTCGTGGCCCAGCGCAGCGGCGCGGCTCAGCTGCGCCAATTGCTCGAAGCCAGCCAGCCTGAACTGAAGGATTGGCTATGGGGCCGCCAGTTGGCCGATGTGCTTCAGCAGTTCCCGGCCCGCCACAGCGCCGAGGAGCTCCTCGCCACGCTCAAGCCTTTACAGCCCCGGCTGTATTCAATCGCCTCCAGCCCCAGCGCCCATGCAGGAGAGGTGCACCTCACGGTCGCCACCGTGCGCTATGGCCAACGCAAGGGCGTGGCCTCTACCTACCTCGCCGATCGCGCCGTGGGCAGCGATGTGCGGGTGTTCGTCCAGGCTTCACGTCACTTCCGTGTACCAGAACAGGGCGACACGCCCGTGATCATGATAGGGCCTGGTACCGGGATCGCGCCGTTCCGTGGTTTTCTGCATGAGCGGCGCGCGCGCGGCCATGCCGGGCGCAATTGGCTGTTCTTCGGCGAACAGCATGCGGCCACGGACTACTACTACCGCGACGAACTGGAGGCGATGCATGCCGATGGGTTGCTGACCCGCTTGAGCCTGGCGTTCTCCCGTGACCAGGCCGCGAAACTGTATGTGCAGGACCGCATGCGCGAGCAAGGCGCGAAGCTATGGCGTTGGTTGGAAGAGGGTGCCTCGGTTTACGTTTGTGGCGATGCCAGCCGCATGGCGCGGGATGTAGAAGCAGCCCTTTGTGAGGTGGCCCGCCACCACGGCGGGCATTCGCACGAAACGGCGCGGGCTTACGTGCAAGCGCTGGCGCGGCAGAAGCGATACCTGCGGGATGTGTACTGAAAGTTGGCCGCCCGCTAGCGTTTACATGTGCCCGCGGGCGGGCCGACTAACGGCACTCGCTTAGGATCCAATAAATCAAACACTTGGGAGTTTCCAGACCGGCGGCCTTGAGCCGCCCGCAATGATTTCAAACATTGCGCTTCTCTAAGCAGTAACGCACCTACGACGGGTGTTTCCGCCAGCGCGTGCGTCAGGCTTGTTCCGATGGATACCTGCATTGAAGGTGAATTTCCATGATCGACTTGACTGTTTGGAACCTCAGCGTGCCGGTGGGTAGCCCGGCGATGACGATCGATACCCCCGCGCTTGCCTCCGGCTACCGCGACAGCTACTTCCACGCCGATTCCGGCACATTGTTTTTCTGGGCGCCGGTTACCGGTTCGGTGACCAAGAGCGCCAAGTTTCCCCGCTCGGAATTGCGAGAGACCTTCCCGGATGGCCGGGTGCATAACTGGAAGTACCCGGATGCCGATAACCTGCTGCGCGCCAGCCTTACCGTGAATCAAGTGCCTTCCAGTGGCAAAGTAGTGATCGGCCAGATCCACCAGTACGGCAGCAACGAGCCGCTACTGAAGGTGGAATACCAGTACAAGGACGCCAAGCGCCTCGGCAACATCGTGGCCAAGCTGCGGCCAACCCCCGACCAGGACGAGCCCATGGTGATCATCATCGCCTCCGGCGTGCCCATGGCCACGCGTTTCACCTACACCATCCACCTCACCCCCGGCGGCCAGCTGCTGGTAAACGCCGCCAGCGCTCAATGGAGTTACAAGCTCGACCCTGGCTGGAAAACCAAGGACCTGTATTTCAAGGCCGGGGTGTACACCCAAGACAACACCGGCTATGCCACCGAAGGGGGGCAGGTGACCTTCTATAAGTTGACGGCCGAGCACAACCCCAAGGTAACGGCTGCGCCGGTGGCGGCGCAGTAGCGGCTCTATGCGCTTTCAACACCGTCGATGTGCTGAAAGCGCTCAATAAGAAAATCAATTAGCCGGCGTACCCGCGCCGACAGGTGTAACGCCTGCGGGTACACCGCATACACGTCGGCGCGGGTCGGTGTCTGCTCCTCAAGCACCAGCCGCAGCCGCCCGCTGCGCACATAGCGGGCAATGTCCCATTCGGCCCGCAGTAGAATGCCGTACCCCTCCAATGCCCAGTTCAACGCCACTTCGCCGTCATTGCAGGCCAACGCGCCGCGTACCTTGACGTTCTGCGTGCGACCTTGGCTGCTGAAACTCCATAGCCCGTACGCCGACTCGTTCTGGCGCAGGAAAATGCAATTATGCTGATGAAGATCACCGAGTTTCTGCGGCGTACCGTGGCGCTCCAGATACAGCGGCGAAGCACACAGAAGGCGGCGGTTGGAGGCGATCTTGCGCGCATGAAGGGCAGCGTCCGGTAGCGTGCCGAAGCGAATGCCCAGATCGAAGCCGTGGGTGGCCAGGTCCAGCGGGTGATCGCTGATTTCCAGCTGTATCTCCACTTCTGGGTACCTTGCATAAAACGCCGCCAAGGCTGGCCCGATGTGGCGACGGCCGAACCCCAGCGAAGCGTTCACCCGGATCAGGCCCTTGGGCTCGGCCCGGCTGCTGCGCACCAGTTGCTCCATATCCTCGATCTGCGTCAGCAGCCGCCCGGCGTGGCTGTAATACAGTTCCCCCTCCGGCGTGAGGCTCATGGAACGGGTAGTTCGGTTCACCAGACGCACGCCAAGCCGCGCCTCCAGTGCGCTCAGCCGTTTACTCACCGCAGGTGGGGTTAGCCCGAGCTCGCGGGCCGTCGCTACCAAGCTGCCTTGGCTGGCCAACAGGTGGAAAAACGACAGATCCTGCGTCTGGCTCATTGGTAACTCCAGGTTAATTATGTAGTGATTCTGGCTCGACCATTCGCTTCAAACCGCTACATATACTCCGACTCACACCCGGGTGAACAGCCTTGTCCACCCTCGAACAACAACAAGTGAGTGGAGTGGACGATGACTACCTACAAGATTGCCGCGGTACCAGGTGATGGGATTGGCGTTGAAGTGATCGACGCCGGTATGGAAGTGCTCAAGGCCCTGGCTGAACGCAGCGGGAACTTCGCGCTGGAGTTTCAGTGTTTCGATTGGAATTCGGACAACTTCCTCAAGCGCGGCCATTACATACCCGAAGGCGGCCTAGAGACGTTGAAGCGCTTTGACGCGATCTTCTTCGGCGCGGTGGGCGCACTCAATGTGCCCGACCATGTGTCGTTGTGGGGCCTGCGCTTGCCGATCTGCCAGGGCTTTGACCAATACGCCAATGTGCGGCCGGCGCGCGTACTGCCCGGGGTAAAAAGCCCACTGGTCAATGGTGAACAGATCGACTGGGTGGTGGTGCGGGAGAATTCCGAGGGCGAATATTCCGGTAACGGTGGGCGAGTGCACCGTGGCCTGCCCGAGGAAGTGGCCACGGAAGTGTCGGTGTTCACCCGCGCTGGCGTTGAGCGTATCCACCGCTTTGCTTTCGAGCTGGCCCGCAGCCGCCCGCGCAAGCACCTGACCATGGTGACCAAGTCCAATGCCCAGCGACACGGGATGGTGCTTTGGGACGAAATCTTTTACGAAGTGGCCAAAGACTTCCCCGACGTGGAGATCGACAAGGAACTGGTGGACGCCGTCACCACACGCATGGTGCTCAAGCCCGGCACGCTGGACGTAATTGTGGCAACCAACCTGCATGCCGACATTTTGTCCGACCTTGCGGCCGCGTTGTCCGGCAGCCTGGGTATCGCCCCCACCGCTAACCTCAACCCCAGCCGGCAATTCCCATCGATGTTCGAGCCCATTCACGGCTCGGCGTTCGACATCACCGGCAAGGGCGTGGCCAACCCCATCGCGACGTTCTGGACCGCGGCCATGATGCTTGAGCATCTGGGCGAGGCCGGCGCGGCGCGGCAGCTGATGTCTGCCATCGAGGCCGTTACCGAAGCTGGCGTTCATACGCCGGATCTGGGCGGCGGCGCTACCACGCGCCAAGTTACCGATGCGGTGCTCGAGCTGCTCAAACACTAAAGCCGAACCGGTGTTGCCCCATCGCGGTACTGCGCCCGGAGGGCGGCCCAAGGTCGGCCTTCCCGGGCATTTCCTGAGAATAACAACAATCAGGGCCCGTCATGAAACGCATCCTAAGCAAGCTTTACGTACAAGTGCTGTTGGCCGTCATTCTCGGCGCCGTCGTTGGTGTGCTGTACCCCGAAACCGGTACCGCGCTCAAACCCATCGGCGATGCCTTCATCAAACTCATCAAGATGCTGCTGGCACCGGTGATCTTCCTCACGGTGGTCACCGGTATCGCTCGCATGGAAAACATGAAGGAACTGGGCCGGGTTGGGGTGCGCGCCTTGCTCTACTTTGAAGTGGTTTCGACCTTGGCGCTGGTGGTGGGCTTGATCGTCGTGGACGTGTTCAAGCCTGGGCATGAACGTAGACGTCGCTTCGCTGGATACCTCCAGCCTGGCCACCTACACCAGCGCGGCGAAACATGCATCGTTCATGGACTTTCTCATGGGGATCATCCCCGACACTGTCGTGGATGCTTTCGCCAAGGGCAATGTGTTGCAGATTTTGCTGTTCTCGATCCTGTTAGGCATCGCCCTGGCCCATGTGGGCCCGAAGGCCAAGCCTATCGTGGATACGCTCGATAGCCTCATGCAGGGCATGTTCCGCATCGTGAACATGGTCATGCGTCTGGCACCGATTGGCGCGTTCGGCGCTATTGCCTTCACCATCGGCAAATACGGTTTCGGTTCGCTGTTCTCGCTTGGCAAGCTGATGGCATGCGTGTACCTCACCTGCGCCGTGTTCGTGATCTTCGTGCTGGGGCCGATTTGCCGCTACAGCGGTTTCAGCCTGTGGAAATTCCTGCGCTTCATCAAGGAAGAGCTGTTCACGGTGTTGGGCACCAGCTCGTCGGAGTCGGTGTTGCCGCAGATGATCTCCAAGATGGAGAAAGCGGGCGTATCCAAGCCCGTGGCCGGAATGATCATACCCTCGGGGCTGACCTTCAACCCCGATGGGCAAGCGATCTACTACACCATCGCCGCGATGTTCATCGCCCAAGCTACGAACACGCCCATGACCTTGACGGATCAGCTGATCGTGCTCGCAGTACTGATGTTCACCTCCAAGGGGTCGGCGGGGGTGACGGGGTCGGGCTTTATCATTCTGGCGGCCACATTGGCGTCGCTGGGGACAATACCTGTGGCTGGTATGGTGTTGTTGCTCGGCGTGGACCGGTTCATGTCCGAGGCCCGTGCCATCACCAACACCATCGGCAATGGGGTTGGCACCCTGGCCATTGCCAAATGGGTGGGGGCACTGGACAGCGAGCAACTGCACAAGGCCTTGAACGGAGAAGCAAAGGCGCCAGAGGCGGACCGGGCAATGGCGCACGATCTTCAGCCGCTGCCCGGTACCCCCGGCCTGAGGGCGGCGGGCAGGCGCTGAGAATGGCCTCGCCCCGGTGCCTTGTGGGCCAAATTCGGCAACAGCTGGTGGACAGCGGGCGGGGGCCTATATCATCCACGGCTCAAATCGCTTTGTACTCACAACTTACCAAGAGGGGCTGATGAGCTCACTGACTCGAAATCACTCGCGCATCGACCGCGAGCTGACGCGAGAGCTGACTGGGGCCTGCGAACAGGCCAAGGGCGAAATCATCGGCTTTGAATGGCTTACCCATCAGGCCGATTACAGCCGCATACCCTATAGGCTCGTGGTCACATGGATATTCGATAGCGAAGCGAACAGGCTGGCCGCGAGCGGTGGCGGCAACAACGCGACGATTCAAGCCCTGACCGTGGCGGCAATCCAGCAATCGGGTATTGGCCTTTCAAACGTTACGTTCACTGTCGCGCTCGATTCCGAAGAGCGCTGTGCAACTTTGCACGGTGGTGACTGGCGCTCGCGCTTGAATGCTCGGCCAGGCTCAGGCGGCAAGCATGGCTAAGGACATCGAAAACCCGTGCGTATCGCTGTGTCAGCTTAATAGCGAGATGTGCGTGAGTTGCGGGCGCACCCGGGAAGAGATCCGCAAATGGCGAAGCATGAAACGGCCCGAGAAAATGGCGGCCGTGCAAAAAGCTTCCGCGCGTATGAAGGCGATCCTTAAAAAGAAAAGCAAGGATGCGCCAGGGGGTAAATGAAGCGATCGCGGGCTACCGCATCCAAGCTTGAGAAGGCGGCACGCCAGCGGATCAGTTACTGGGCTGGGAAATCAGCCACCACTTCCTGCTGGCCCGTCTTCGTTAGCCCGATAACCCGGTAAGCGTTTTTATGTTCACCCGCTTCCATGCCGGGCGAGCCCATCGGCATGCCGGGGGCGGCTACGCCTATCAGGTCGGCTCGGCGTTCGAGCTCAACGATTTGCTCCACTGGCACGTGCCCTTCGATGAATTTCCCATTCACCACGCCTGTATGACACGACATCAGCTTTTCCGGAACGCCCAGCTTGGCCTTCACCGTGCTCATGTTTTCCTCCACGTGGTCATTGACCGCGAAGCCATGGTCGCGCAGGTAAGCGATCCACTTGGAGCAGCACCCGCAATTGGGGTCGCGATAGACGTCGATCAGTTGAGTAGGGGAGGCCTGTGCAAACGAAGCGCTGGCCAATGTGACAAGCATGGCAAAACGGCGGCCATGGGCGGCGAGGGTTTGGAAGGTCATGTGGGATCACCAGGTGAGTTCAAGGGTCTTGCGTACATGATGCGCTTTTCCATCTCTAAGCCAACATGTCGCAAACCAAGGGGGCACAAAAAAACCGCCTCGGCTGAGGCGGCTTTATCGTGCAAGGGTGATGGTTTCAGCCGATCCTGGATTCAGCCAGCCGCTGGAACCACCGGCAACCCTTATCAATCCCAGCTCAGCGCACCGCCGGTCTGGTACTCGATCACGCGGGTTTCGAAGAAGTTCTTTTCCTTCTTCAAGTCCATGATCTCGCTCATCCACGGGAACGGGTTGCTGGTGCCTGGGTATTCTTCCTTCAGGCCGATCTGGGACAGGCGGCGGTTGGCGATGAACTTGAGGTAGTCCTCCATCATGGCCGCGTTCATGCCCAGCACGCCGCGCGGCATGGTGTCGCGAGCGTATTCGATCTCCAGCTGAGTACCCTGCAGGATCATCTGGGTGGCTTCTTCCTTGAGCTCGGCATCCCACAGGTGCGGGTTTTCGATCTTGATCTGGTTGATCACGTCGATGCCGAAATTCAGGTGCATGGATTCGTCGCGCAGGATGTACTGGAACTGCTCGGCCACGCCGGTCATCTTGTTGCGACGGCCCATGGAGAGGATCTGGGTAAAGCCGCAATAGAAGAAGATGCCTTCGAGCACGCAGTAGTAGGCGATCAGGTTGCGCAGCAGTTCCTTGTCCGTTTCCG
>Ga0265797_10002901_pt1 | contig 28225 bp, 22 predicted proteins | sample P2T30metagenome_FD_192433 | JGI IMG/M metagenome (GOLD analysis project Ga0265797, IMG submission 192433) | Plant litter microbial communities from East Loma Ridge, Irvine, California - P2 T30 | ecosystem: Environmental > Terrestrial > Plant litter > Unclassified | place: USA: California...
CGACGATGTTCCAGTCGTCCGAGAGCGGGATCTGCGTCTCGAGGCCCGCCGAATAGACGACCGGGTGCTGGCCGTCACGGATCGAGCGCGTGGTCAGCCGGTTGTTGCCGTCGAGCGTCTGCGCGGTGCGGATGTTGGCGCTGTGCAGCGTGCCGTTGTTGATCGAGAAATTGGCGATGCTGCTGTAATCGGGGTCGCTGTTGCTGCCCGTGACGCGCACCGGGTTGGGGAGATAGCCGATCGCGCGGTCGTCGAGATACTTGCCGTACAGCCGGACATAGCCGCCATTGCCGAACGACTTGGTGATGTTCGCCTTGAGCTGGCCGCCCTTGACGCCGTCGAAGCCGACTTCACGCTGGCCGTCGCCGATCCGGTAGAAGCCGCCGGCATGATAGGTGACGCTGTCCGAGAGCTTGCCGCCCTGGTCGAAGTCGACGCGGAATTCGCGGTAGTCGAGCCCGCTTGACAGCTGGAATGCGCCGCCTTCCTGCTCGCCGGTCTTCGAGATGAAGTTGATCACGCCGCCGGGCGAGTTGGACGCGAAGGTCGAGGCGGAGCCGCCGCGGACCGACTCGACGGTGCGGACGTTGAAATCGGCGCGCAGGAAGATGTCGGCATTGCCGAAGGTGATGTCGCCGAACTCAAGGATCGGCAGTCCGTCTTCCTGGAGCTGGAGGAACTTCGAGCCGCCCGATGCGACCGGCAGGCCGCGGACCGAGATATTCGCGTTGCCGTCACCGCCCGAAGCCTCGACGCGGATGCCGGGCAGGTTGCGCAACAGCTCGCCCGAGGTGCGCGGCGCGAGCTGGATCAACGCGTCGGAGCCGATCGAGCTGGTCGTGATCGAGGTGTTGAGGCGGTTGGTGCCGCGCGCGACCGCAGTGACGACGATGTCGTCCTGGCCGTCGATCGGCGCCGGCGTCGCGGTGGTGTCGGCGGGCTGCTCGCCCGGCGCGGGTGCGGCCTGAACGGGCACGTCCTGGACGGGCGTGGTTTGCGCTGCGGCCACCGTCGCGAAGGACGTGGCGGCGATTCCGGCGAGCAAAATGTAACGTGCTTTCATGATATCCTCCCTGCGCGGTGGCTTTCTATGAAGCCCAGAATCGCCTCATACGCTTTTCACAATCGATTGCAAGACTCGTTATGCAATCGATTGTGAAGCGTTGGAATCAGCGCAGGCGGAGCGGTTCAGGCGGACTGTCGCTCGATCAGGACGGGGGTGACGATCGCGGATCCGGTCGCGTTGCCCGCGATCCGCTGCATCAGGCGATCGACCATCAGCGCGGCGCCCTCGGCGAGATCCTGGCGGATGGTCGTGAGCGCGGGCGAGGTGTGCGCGGCCAGCGTGACGTCGTCATAGCCGATCACCGCGGTGGTGGCGGGGACGTCGATCCCGGCTTCGGCGAGTGCGCGCAGCACGCTCATTGCGGCGACATCGGACGCGGCGAAGATGCCGTCGGGGGGCGGCGCGGCGGCGAGGCGCTGCGCCATCGCCGCGTGCACGGCCTCCGGGGTCATCGGCGTTTCGAGCACCTCGCAGGCGAGCCCCGCCTCCGCGGCGGCGGCGGCGAACCCGGCGTGGCGATCGGCGAATTCGGGCGGGGCGGGGTCGCCGACGAACATCAGCCGCGACCGGCCCTGGTCGATCATGCGGCGGCCCGCGAGACGTCCTCCTGCGACATTGTCCGAGCCGATCGTCAGATGGTTCTGGTCCGCCTGGTACGCGCCCCACACGACCAGCGGCGCATAGCGGTGCGACACGCGTTCGATCACCGCCCCCTGGTCGGACTGGCCGACGAGGAGCAGGCCGTCGATGCGGCCGCTGTCGACCAGCCGGTCGAGCCAGTCGTCACCGTCGGGGATGACCCGCGACAACAGGATGTCGTAGCCGCGTTCGACCAGCAGATCGGCGAGCAGCCCGAGCAGGGTCAGGAAGAACGGATCGGTGAGATGCTGCGTGCGGGCATGGCCGAGCGGCAGGACGAGCCCGATCGCGCCGGTGCTCTTCAGCCGCAGGTTGCGCGCGAGCTGGTTGGGACGGACGTCATGTTCCTGCGCCAGCGCTTGGATGCGTGCGCGTGTCTGCGCATTGACGGACGAATGCCCGGCCAGGGCCCGTGACACGGTTGCGGTCGAAACGCCGGCGAGCACGGCCAGATCGGCGAGCTTCATTGCGATAGGATATCCTCATCGTCACGGGTGATCGCCCGGTCGTACCGTCAGCCGCGCCAAGCCGCAATTGCGCGCGATCGAAGCGGGGTGCTTACGACGGGGGGGCTAAAACAGAAAACGTTTTCTGTTGCGTCCTTCACCTGCTGTCGGTAGGAGCGGGATACGCAAAGAGACAGAGCTGTTTGCCGCCCCGCTATCCGGTGACGTCGGGCGGTGGCGGCGTTTGTTCGTGCCCGCGGCTCCGGGGAGTCGTCACCGTCCACGCCAGCCCGAGAGACGCAATTGAGCATCGATCTTACCATTCAGAGCCATGGCGCGCGTCTGGCGGCCATCGGCGGCGTGCCGCTGGCCTTCCTGGCTTATGCTGCCTTCGCGTTCAGCGACGCGTCGGTACGGCTGCTCGAAGGCGCGTTCAGCCCGTTCCAGGTGACGTTCACCGGTGCACTGCTCGGGCTGGTCGCCTTGCCCTTCGTGCGCACGCCCGGCGATCGTCTGCTTGACGTGTTCAGCGCGACGCGCCGCTCGCTATGGCTGGCGCGCGCGATCGGATCGTCGATCAGCGGCCTGTCGAGCGTCGTCGCCTTCACGCGCCTGCCGATGCCCGAGGCGTTCGCGCTGATCTTCCTGATGCCGATGCTGGTGACGTTGCTGTCGATGCTGTTCCTGAAGGAGCAGGTCGGTGCCTGGCGCTGGGCGGCGGTGGCGATCGGCTTCGTGGGTGTGCTGATGGTGCTGCGTCCCGGGCTGCGCGCGTTCGACCTTGGGCATGGCGCGGCGATGCTGTGCGCACTGTCGAGCGCGATCGTCATCGTGCTGTTTCGCGCCGGCGGTGCGGGCGAGAAGCGCGTGTCGATGCTCGGCGCGGGGCTGATCGGACCGCTGGTGATCAACGGCGCGGCGCTGTTGTGGCTGCAGGCGTTCCGCTGGCCGAACGGGGCCGAGATGGTCCTGCTCGCCGGCTATGGCCTGCTCGCGATCCTCGGTCAGGCGCTGCTGATGCTGGCGGCGCAACGCGTCGCGGTCAGCCGGATCGCGCCGCCGCAATACAGCCAGATGATCTGGGCGGTCGCGCTCAGCTACACCGTGTTTCACCAGAGCGTCGACCTGCCGACCTTTGCCGGCATCGCCGTCATCATCGGCGCCGGCCTGCTGACCTGGGCGCGCGAGCAGATCCGCCTGCCGTCCTGGCGTCGCCGCTTCGCGCTGCGCCCCCGCTGAACAGCCTTTCGACAACCACGGAGTCCTCCACGTTTTGACAGATCACAGCATCGCCCCATCCCTGACGCGGCGCAGCCTGACGGCGCGCAACGAGCCGAGAATTCCCGAACCCTATGCCAATGGCGACCGGGTGCTGCGGACCGCAGCGTTCGTCGCTGCGGTGTGCGGCGCGCTCTATGGCTATGACACGGGGATTATATCGGGGGCGCTGCTGTCGATCACCGACGAGTTCGGGCTGGATCATCGCCTGCAGGAGATCGTCACCGCGGCGATCCTCGCGGGCGCGGTGATCGGTGCGCTGGCGACGAGCTGGCTGTCCGAACGGATCGGCCGCAAGCTGTCGGTGATGGGGGTGAGCGCGCTGTTCACGCTGGGCGCGATCGCCTGTGCGATGGCGCCCAGCGTCGGCGCGTTGATCACCGCGCGGGTGTTCCTGGGCATGGCGGTCGGCGGATCGACGCAGGTCGTGCCGATGTACATCTCCGAACTCGCGCCGCAGCATCGTCGCGGCAATCTGGTGACGATGTTCAACGTCGCGATCGGCGTCGGCATCCTGCTCGCCAGCATCGTCGGGTTCGGCCTGCACGACGTCTGGAGCTGGCGGACGATGGTCGCGGTTGCGGCGATCCCCGCCGCGATCGTCTTCGTCGCGATGGCGTTCATGCCGCGCAGCCCGCGCTGGGCCGCGGAGAATATCGGCATCCACGCCGCGATCGACGTGCTGCGCCGCGTGCGGACCACACGCCGCGAGATCCGCCACGAAGTCACCCAGATCCGCGATGCGACGACCGACGCGGATCCGGCCGATAGCGGCTGGCGCGGCATTCGCCAGGCCTGGGCGCGGCCGGCGCTGATCGCGGCACTGGGGGTCGCGTTCTTTACCCAGTGCGGCGGGCTGGAGATGATGATCTACTATGCGCCGACCTTCCTGTCGGGGGTGGGGTTCGGCAAGGAATCGGCGCTGCTCGCCAGCCTCGGCGTTGCGATCGTCTATGCGGTGATGACATTGCTCGGCTGTCTGTTCGTCGACCGGATCGGGCGGCGGCGGCTGATGCTGGTGATGATCCCGGGCTCGGTCGTCAGCCTGATCGGGCTTGGCATCATGTTCGCCAGCGGCGCGCATGGCGGGTGGCAGGGCTGGCTGACGATCGGCTTCCTGCTGGCGTTCATGCTGTTCAATTCGGGTGGCATCCAGGTGTGCGGCTGGCTGCTCGGCGCGGAGATGTTCCCGCTGGCGATGCGCGGCCCCGCGACCGCGCTGCACGCGGCGATGCTGTGGGGTAGCAACCTGATCGTCACCGGGACCGCGCTGTCGCTGGTCCATGCGATCGGGCTCGGCTCGACGATGTGGGTCTATGCCGGGGTCAACCTGGCGTCGTTCGTGTTCGTGCTGCTCTTCGTGCCCGAGACGGCGGGCGCGAGCCTGGAGGATATCGAGGCGGCGCTGCGCAACGGTCGGTTCCGTCCGACGCGCGGGCACACGGCGATCGCCGCCGCCGCCTGACCTAAGGCTCAGGCGGGGCTATCAGGCGGGGCTGACGATCGTCCCGTTGAAGACGAGCCGGACGGCGTCGCCCCCCGCACCGGTCATGCGTTCGACGAGCAGCGCCAGCGCGGCATGCGCCATCTCGTCGACCGGCTGCTCGATGACGATCGGCGCGGCGTCGAGCAGGCGCAACCAGGCGGCGTCGTCGAACCCTGCGAGCCGGACGGGCGATGCCTGCGGATTGGGTCGGGCGCGCAACACGACCGCCGCCTCGAGCATCAGGAACGTGTCGCCGACGAGCACCGCGTCGCAGGCGGTGTCGGCGAGCGCGGTCCGCACGCAGGCCGCGCGCGCTGCCGGTTCGTGCGGGACGTCGATGATCCGGGCTGGAAGCGCGTGGCGGTCGAGCGCGGCCGCATAGCCACGACGGCGGTCGACCGCGGTGCTGCCGCGTTCGCCGAACAGACCGGTGATCCGCCGACAGCCCGATACGTGTAGCGCGTCAACCAGCGCGCCCGCCGCGCCGGCATTGTCGAGCCGGACGCTGTCGACCGGCGGCGTTCCCTCGACGCGATCGACCAGCACGAGCGGCGTCGCGGTCTCGGGCACGCCGCCCGCGCGCGTCGGGGCGAGGATGATACCCGACACGCGCTCGTCCTCGAGCAATTGCAGGTAATGGCGTTCGCGCGCGGGATCCTCGCCGCTGTTGCACAGGATGACGCGCAGCCCCTCGCGCCAGGCATAGCCCTCGACCGCCTGGACGAAGGCGACGAAGAAGGGGTTGCCGATATCGGGCACGATCAGACCGATCACGCTCGCGCGCGTCGAACGCAGCCGCCGCGCCGCCAGATTGGGGCGATAGTCGAGCGCGGCGAGCGCATCGTCGACCCGGCTGCGATAGGCGGGGCGGACGGGCTTGCCCGACAGGACGCGAGACACCGTCGCGATCGAGACGCCTGCGCGTGCAGCGATGTCCTTCAGTCCGATCGTCACGTGCCTCAGCCCTTTTCCTCGCCGACCTCTAGGCGGCGGCGGGTGTTTGTCCACCGTGATGGCAAGGGGCCGTGTTTGACCGCGGCGGACGCCGCGTCCATGTTTCGCGGATGAACCACCCCCTGTTCCGCCGCCGCGACGCGCTAGCCGGCATCGCGGCCACACTCGCCGCCGCACCCGTCTCCGCGCAGACTGCCAGCCGCTTGCCGGCATCCGCCGACGCGGCGACCTTGCTCGACCGGCTCGCGTGGCAGTTGCTGACGCTCGATCCCGGCAAGGCGACCGGGCTCGGGCTCGATACGGGCGCGCATGCGGCCTTGCGGGGGCAGCTCGACGACCGGTCGCCGGCGGGCATCGCCGCGCGGCGACGCGTCCTGACCGACGGGCTGGCTGCGCTCGGCCGGTTGCCGCGCGACGGGATCGACCAGGCGACGCTGACCAGCATCGCCGTGACGCAGAGCGCGTTCCAGACCGCGCTGGACGGGATGGCGCTGCCTTACGGCGTCGCGACGATCGGCGACTGGCGCAACACACCCTATGCCGTGATCCAGAATGTCGGCGCTTGGCTGGACGTGCCGCAGTTGCTCGACGGCGATCAGCCGCTGCGCACTGTGGCGGACGCCGAGGCCTATCTTGCGCGCGTGGCGGCGATGGCGAAGCAGCTCGATGACGAGACGGGCAGGGTGCGCACCGCGCGCGAGCAGGGCCTGGTGCCGCCCAGCTTCCTGCTCGACAAGACGCTGGCCGGGATGCAACGTACGCTGGCCGAGGCGGCGGCGGTCGACGGTCCGCTGATCGGGCCCCTTGCACGCAAGACGCAGGCAATCCCCGGCGACTGGACCCGGCGTGCGACGCAGATCGTGCGCGATGCGGTCATCCCCGCGCTCGAGCGGCAGATCGCCGAACTCACCGCGCAGCGCGCGGTCGCAACTGACGTCGCCGGACTGGGATCGCGCCCGCATGGCGCGGCCTGGTATGGCTGGGGGCTGCGCGCAGGAACGACGACGCGACGGAGCCCGGCGGAGATCCACGCGCTCGGGCGTGCGCAGCTCGTCGAGCTTCAGGCGCAGATGGATGGGATCCTCAAGGGCTTCGGGCTGACCAAGGGGACGGTGGCGGAGCGCGCGGCCGAATTGCAGCGTCGGCCGGAGATAGCCTTTCCCAACGACGATGCCGGTCGGCAGCAGATTGTTGCCTATATGCAGGGCCGGATCGATGCGATCCGGCCGCGCCTGCCAAAGGCGTTCCGCACGCTGGTGACGGCCAGGCTCGAGATCCGGCGGATGCCGCTCGCGCAGGAGGCGGGGGCGCCCGCCGCCTATGGCGGGCCGGGCGCGCTCGACGGATCGATCCCGGGCAAGATCTGGGTCAATCTGGGCGATCCCACGATCCACAACCGGGTCACGATCCCCGACCTGGTGTTCCACGAGGGCATTCCCGGGCATGTCTGGCAGGGGGAATATGCGCAGCAACTGCCGCTGATCCGATCGGTGCTGGCGTTCAACGCCTATACCGAGGGCTGGGCGCTCTATGCCGAACAGCTTGCCGATGAGCTTGGCCTGTATGACGGCGATGCGGCGGGGCGGCTCGGCTATTTCATGGGGCTGTCGTGGCGTGCGGTACGGCTGGTGGTCGATACCGGGATCCATGCGATGGGCTGGACGCGCGAACAGGCGTTGCGCGAGTTCGTCGCCGCGACCGGACTGCCGATGAGCAACGCGGTGAGCGAGGTCGAGCGCTATTGCGCCTGGCCGGGTCAGGCCTGTGGCTACAAGATCGGACAAACCGAGATCGTCGCGCAGCGCACGCGCGCCAAGGCCGAATTGGGTACGCGGTTCGACGTGCGGGACTTCAATCAGGCGGTCCTCGCGGGCGGCAACGTCCCGCTCGACGTGCTGACCGGCAACGTCACGCGGTACATCACCGCGAGCAGGGGCTAGTTGCGCCCCACGCTCACGGGCCGATATCGATGTCGCGGGCTTCGGCACGCCGCGCCGCCGATCGCTCGAACCCGAGCTGTTCGGCGACCGGATCGTTCCAGCCATAGGGATCGGTACGGAAGGCGACCTTGCCGGCGTCGCCGACATAGACATTCTCGTACAGCAGCCGCACCGGGATGCGGCGCGGCAGCGGGACGAACTGCATCTCGCCCGACGCCTGCGCAGTCTGCCAGGCCTCGGTAACGCCCTGGTCGTCGGCGAGCATCTGCGCGAAGCCGATCGCATCCTCGACGCGGACGCAGCCATGGCTCAGATGCCGCTGGCTGCGGTCGAACAGCCCGGGGGCGGACGTGTCGTGCAGATAGATCGCCTGGTCGTTCGCCATGTCGAACTTGACGAGGCCGAGCGCATTGCTCGGGCCGGGCTGCTGGACGATCCAGCCGTCGCGCAGGACCATGTTGTGCTCCTGCAGATAGGCGTCGTCGACATTGGCCATCTCGCCGTTCTGGATCGACTTGGGCACGGTCCAGGTCGGATTGGCGACGAGGCGGTAGATGGGTGAGGACAAGGCCGGCGTCTCGCGACCGGGTTCGCCGACGATCACCTTGCGCTGATCGACGAGCACGCCGTCGCGGTAATAGCGCAGTTGCGAGGCGGCGGTATTGACGTCGATCCGCGTCGCCGGGGGCGTCCGTTCGAGCCAGCGCCGCCGCTCCAGCGCCACCGCGAGCGCGCGCGCGCGGTCACCGGGTCCGAGATTGAGGACCTTGAGCGTCTCGGGCCCGACGATCCCGTCCGCGGCGATGCCGTAATCGGTCTGCAGCCCCTTCATCGCGTCGGCGATCGCCTGAGTATAGGCCGGGGCGCTGGACGGGGTGGCCGGCTGGAGGCCGGCGATGGTCGAGGCGGATTGCGTTAACGTCGGCGCGGCGACGGGGCCGGGCGTCAGGAGATAGCCGCTCTCGACCAGCTGTTCGACGATCGTCGCAACGCGCGGATCGCGGGTGCCGACGCGGATCAGCGCGGCAGCGCCCGTCTGGGCGGGCGCCTCGAGCGGTGCGGGGCCGGCTGGTGCGGTGAGCGCCTTCTCGCTGAAGACGCGATAGGCATCGGACAGCAGGCGATAGTCGGCATCCTGCGGCGCCAAGCTTTCGAGCCAGTCGTCGACCTTGTGCCGCGCGATCGCGGCGACCAGCCCGGTGGCGAGATCGACGCTGGGTCGCGGCAGGGTATAGACCTGATGCAGCGTCGCCGGATCGACGCGGCCCCTTGCCAGAGCACCGGCATAGGCGAGCGCGACGCGCGTGCGGGCGACGTCGATATCCGCCGGGGTCGCGTCGGCGGGCAGGTCAGGCAGGAAGGCAACGTGATCGAGGCCATGGCGGCTGCGGTCGCCGAGCGCAGTGTTGAGCGCCGCGACGTCTGCATCCGACCAGACCGCACGCCACTTCGCCTTGGTATAGACCGCGCGGACGGTCTCGTCCGTCACCGCCTGCCGGCTGATGACGACGCCGCCGATCGCAGCGGGGGCAGCACTCGGCTTGGCAGGAGGCGCGGCGCGTCTCGGCGCAGTCTGGGCGGGCTGGGCACCGGCGGCGCCGTTCGTCAGGAGGAGTGCAAGCGGCATCGCGCCGGACGCGAGCCGGGCTCGCAGGGTCGTCACTATCATCCCTGTTCAACGTACCAGTCGCCGCATCGGCTCAGATCGAGGGCGAAATTCCCGCGAACCACGCTGCATAGGGGGTGTTGGCGGCCATGTGGCGGTTATAGTCGGGCGACCCGTCATGCCACCAGACCGGGCCGCGTTCGCCGAGCCCATGCTTGGCCGCATCGACGTCGGCACGTGCAGCGGCGACCGCGTCGGCATCGTCCCGACGTCGGGCCACGCCGACCGCGCGTCGCGCCGCCATCAGCGCCCGCACCAATTCGGCCCGATCCGCTTCCGGCAGCGACGGATCCGCGCACCGCCACAACCGGCCGCGCACAACGAAATAGCGACCGTCGGGGGTCGTCGGATAGGCCTTGGGGGGCGTACTGCCGGTCATGCCGCGCTCAGAGCATCTCGAGCGGTTGTGGCGACCGCGGGCGGGGAAAGGCCGTGTCGAGCGCGGCAAAATCGTCGGCCGACAGCACGAGATCGGCGGCCGCCCGGTTTTCGCGGACATGCGCCACGCTCGCGGCCTTGGGGATCGCGATCGTCGCGGGACGTTGCAGCACCCAGGCGAGCGCGACCTGCGCGGGCGTTGCGCCGATGTCGCGCGCGATCCGCGTCAGCGCCGGATCGGCGAGGAGCCGGCCCTGTTCGACCGGACTATAGGCCATGACGGGAATGTCGTGACGGTCGAGCCAGGGGAGGAGGTCATGCTCGGGACCACGCCGCGTCAGGTTGTAGAGGATCTGGTCGGTCGCGCAGTCCTGTCCGCCCGCCTCATCGAGTTCCGCCATGTCCTGCGTATCGAGATTGCTGACGCCCCAGTGGCGGATCTTGCCCGCCGCCTTGAGCCGTTCCATCGCCTCGACCGTCTCGGCCAGTGGTACCGACCCGCGCCAGTGCAGCAGATACAGGTCAAGCCGGTCGGTCCTCAGCCGCGCAAGGCTCGCCTCGCAGGCGGAGGTGAGGCGATCGCGCGAGGCGTTCTGGGGATAGGCCTTGCTTACGAGGAAGAGCGTGTCGCGGACATCGTGGAGCGCATCGCCGATCAGCGTTTCCGCGGCGCCGTCGCCGTACATCTCCGCCGTGTCGATCAGCGTCATCCCGCACTCGACGCCTGCGCGCAACGCTGCGGTCTCGGGCTTGCGACGATCGGCGCGCTCGCCCATCATCCAGCTTCCCTGGCCCAGGGCTGGCACCGTCTCGCCGCCCGGGAGAATCACCGATTTCATCGTCTGCCCCAATCGCTCTGGTCGTCAGGGGTCAACGCCGGTCGGACGCGCGGGATGCGTGCCGTGAGGGTTGTATTGCAAATAGTGTATCGGGGGATCTTGCCGCGGTCTGGCGCGGGGCGTCTCGCCAGAAGCGAGATCTCGCGGCTTGAAAATGGCTCCCTGAGTAGGATTCGAACCTACGGCCACTCGATTAACAGTCGAGAGCTCTACCGCTGAGCTATCAGGGAACGTTGCCGGAGGCGGCTCTATAAACGGCCAGTTGGACGATGCAACCCGGTTTTTGTCGATTTCTGCAACAAATTGCGCCGGGGCCGGGGCTATGCTGCGAACTGTTCCATCGTGATGCGGTCGTCGAGCGCGTGCTCGGGATCGAACAGCAGGGTGAGTTCACGCGCACGGTCCATGCAGATGTTGACCTGTGCCACGTCGCGGATCTCGCGCTGGTCGGCGACCGCGGAGACGGGGCGCTTGCCGGGGTCGAGCACGCGGATGCCGATCCGGGCCTTGTCGGGCAGGATCGCACCGCGCCAGCGCCGGGGACGGAACGGGCTGATCGGCGTCAGTGCGACCATGCCCGAACCGAGCGGCAGGATCGGGCCCTGTGCCGACAGATTATAGGCGGTCGAGCCCGCGGGGGTCGCGACGAGGATGCCGTCACAGGCCAGTTCGGCGAGCACGACGCGGTCGTTGACCGTCACCTCGAGCTTGGCGGTCTGGCGCGTCTCGCGCAGCAGCGAGACCTCGTTGATCGCGGGGAGGGTGAGGGTGCGTCCGTCGATCCCGGTCGCGGTCATGCTGAGCGGCGTGACCTTGAACGGCTTGGCGCGTGAAAGGCGGTCTTCGAGCCCGTGATGCCGCCACTCGTTCATCAGGAAGCCGACGGTGCCCAGATTCATCCCGAAGACCGGGACAGCGGGCTTGCGCCGTTCCAGCATCGCATGGAGCGTCTGCAGCATGAACCCGTCACCGCCGAGCGCGATGACGACATCCGCCTCCTCGGGCTCGACCCAGTCGCCCAGATCGGCGAGCTGAGCGGCGGCGGCCTGTGCCGGCGGGGTGGCGGAGGCTACCAGCGCCCGGCGGACATAGTCGGTCACCCGCCGGTGACGCTCATGTGACGCGCGACCGCGGGACCTTCGCCCTCGCCGATGCGGAAGTCGTGCCGCTTGGGCTTGGCGTAGAGGCCAGCATCGATCGCCTCGTCGAGCCCGGCGATGCCGCCGTCGCGGAGCGCACCCTTCAGGTCGACCTGATCGTCATGCCCGAGGCACAGATACAGTTTGCCCTCGGTGGTGAGGCGGACGCGGTTGCAGCCTTCGCAGAAATTGGCGGTCAGCGGCGAGATGAGCCCGAGCCGCGTACCGGTGCCGTCGACGTTCCAGTAGCGCGCCGGCCCGCCGGTCTTGTACGAATCGCGCTCGAGCCGGAACCGGGTCTCGAGATCGCGGAACACGCCGGTGAGCGGGAGGAAGCGATCGGTGCGATCCTCGTCGATCGCGCCGAGCGGCATCGTCTCGATCAGGGACAGGTCGAAGCCCTCGTCGCGGCACCAGGCGAGCATCGGTGCGATCTCGTCCTCGTTGAAGCCCTTGAGCGCGACCATGTTGATCTTGATCGCGAGCCCCGCATCGCGCGCCGCCATGATGCCGCCGATCACCTGCGCGACGTCGCCGTGCCGGGTGATGTAGCGGAACCGTTCGGGATCGCGGCTGTCCATGCTGACATTGACGCGGCGGATGCCCGCATCGACCATCGCCGGCGCATGCTCCGCCAGCCGCGTGCCGTTGGTGGTCATCGTCAGCTCCTCGAGCCCGCGGCCGAGATTGCCACCCAGTCGCTTGACGAGATCACCGACGTCGCGGCGGACGAGCGGCTCGCCGCCCGAGAGACGGATCTTGGTCACGCCGCGCGCGATGAACCGCTCGGCGATGATCGCGATCTCGTCGAGGCTCAACAGCTTGGCGCGCGGGAGGAAGGTCATCGCCTCGGACATGCAGTAACGGCACCGCAGATCGCAGCGGTCGGTGACCGAAATCCGCAGATATTTGATCGTCCGCTGATGCCGGTCGACCAGCGGACGATCGACGGTTGCGGAGTGGCTCGAAGGGGAGTGATACGCCATAGCAACAGAGCTAGGTGGTGCAGTGTCGAGCGGCAAGTGCGTTCCAGGATTGGCGACGGGCGATGGGGTGGCTAGGTTGTCGGCGATGACACCGGCCACACTGGATACAAAGGACATGCTGAACAGAACGATGCTGTTCGCATGCTCGTTCCGTCACTTCGCGGAGATCGCTGATATTGCGGTGGCTTGCGGCTGGGATGCGGTGGTGACCGCGACCGCCAGCGGTATCGACCCGGCCTATGCCGAAAGCGGCGCGCCGGTCGTGCTGATCGATGCGCGCGGGGCGATCGCGCAGGGACTGGCGGCGGCGCAGACGATCGCCCCCCGGGTGGCCGAGGATGGCGCGGCGCTGCTGTTCGTCCTTTCGCGCCGCGACTGTACGGCGCTCGACCGCGTGTTCGAGCTGGGGGCTACGCATTTCCTGATCGATCCGGCGAGCGACGGCGAACTGATCCAGTCGCTGCGCTTCGCGGCGCGCCATGTGACGCGCGCGCCAGGCAGGCCGGGCATCGTCGACCGCCGCGACGCGATGGCCGGCGCTCGCTTCGGCCGCGATCCGAACCTGGCGCAACAGTGGATCGCGGCGCGGATCGGCGACGGACAACCGGTCTCCGTCGTGCTCGTCTCGCTTTCGCGGCTCGACATCGTCAATGCTGCGCATGGTCGGCCCGCGGTCGATTCGCTGATCGAGGTCGCGGTCGAGCGGGCGGAGGCGGTCGCGGCCGAGGCGATGGCGGGCGCCGCGCGCGTCGCGCGTCTCGGCGGCGCGGATCTCGCGCTCGTGGTCGGGGCCGGGGCCACGGACATCGCCGCGCTGATCGCGGCACTCGACGAGGCGCTGGCGCGGCCGTTCGCGGTCGCCAATGCGCTGGCGGTGCTCGGCTGCCGGTTCGGTGTCGCGAGCCACCAGCCGGGGGATCCGAGCGATCCGGCGGACGGTGCCGCGACGTTGATGCGGCGCGCGTTCGGTGCGCTCGCCAAGGCCAAGACCAGCGACGGCGCGATGCTGCAGATCGCATCGGCGGCGCACGACATGTCGCTCGATGCGCTGGCGATCGACCTGCACCACGCGATCGAGCTCGACGAGATCGACATCCGCTTCCAGCCGCAGGTCGAGATTGCGAGCGGACGGATCACGGGCGTCGAGGCGCTCGCGCGCTGGGATCACCGCAAGCTGGGGCCGCTGGGCGCGGATGCGCTGTTCGCGGCCGCGGACCGCGCCGATCTGGGGATCGCGCTGTCCGACCATATCCAGCGGCTGGTCCTGGCACGCGCGCTGGCATGGCCCGAGGCGCTGGCGACGCTGCGCGTGTCGCTCAACCTCACCGCGGCGGATATCGCGCGGCCCGGCTTCGCCACGCTGTTCCTCGCGCGGGTCGACGATAGCGGCTTTCCGCGCGGGCGCCTGACCGTGGAGATTACCGAGACCGGGCTGATTGCGGATCTCGCCAGCGCGTCGACGCTGCTCACCGAATTGCGCGGGGCGGGGTGCCGCGTCGCGATCGATGATTTCGGCACGGGCTATTCGAGCCTCGCCTATCTGAAGGATCTGCCGCTCGATTATGTGAAGATCGACAAGGCGCTGGTCCACGACATTGGCGGCAGCCCGCGCGACCGGGTCGTCGTCGCCGGCGCGATCACGATGGCGCGGTCGCTCGGCCTGTCGGTGATCGCCGAGGGGGTCGAGACGCGCGAGCAGCTGGAGCTGCTCGCAGCGTGCGGGGCCAGCCTGTATCAGGGCTTCCTGCTGTCCGAGCCGGTCGGCGACGCGGCCTTGCTCGAACTGGTGACCCGGACATGAGCCGGGCAGGATCTGCCATGATCGTCGCGGTTGCTGCGGCGACGATCGCCGTCACGCCCGCGCTGGCCGCGCCCGACCGGGCACCCGCATCGGTGGCGATCCGGGAAGCGATGGCGGCGAGCGCGGCGGGGTGGAATGCGGGTGATCTCGCCCGGTTCGTTGCGGTCTATGCCGAGGATGCGGTGTTCGTGACGCCCAAGGGTCTGGTGCGCGGAAAGGCCGCAATAACAGCGCGCTATGCGCCGAGCTTCACGGGTGGTGGCAATAGCCGGGGGCAGCTGAGCTTCGTTCCCGCCGAGCTGCGCGGGATCGATCCGACGCATGCCCTGCTGGTCGCGCGCTGGACACTGACCGGCGCGACCTCGACCGAGACGGGGATGACGACCTTGCTGTTCGAGCGGCGCGGCGATGCATGGAAGATCGTCGCCGATCACAGCAGCTGAGCGCGGCGGCGCTCAGCCCGCCGCCTTTGCCAGCCCCTTCGACAATTGCAGCGCACCGTGCAGCCGTGCCTTGGGATCGCCCCAGGCGCGCTGGAGCACCAGCTTGCTGTCGGGCCGCAGCCGCGCGACGCCGTTGAGCCGTTCGACATAGGCGAGCAGCTTGTCGATGTTGGGCGGGGTGTCGTTGTGGAACGACACGAGCACGCCGCGGGGCCCTACGTCGATCTTCGACACGCAGGCACGCTTCGCGTTCAGCTTTATCTCGATGACCCTGATCAGGTTCTCGGTCGCGTCGGGCAGCGGGCCGAAGCGATCGATCATCTCGGCGGCGAACGCCTCGATCTCCTGACCCTCTTCGAGCTCGTTCAGGCGGCGATACAGCCCCATGCGGAGGTCTAGATCGGGGACATACTCCTCGGGGATCAGGATCGGTGCGTCGACCGTGATCTGCGGCGAGAAGTCCTTCGGGCGTGCGGAGGCGAGACCACCCGACTTGGCGTCCATGATCGCCTCCTCGAGCATCGCCTGGTAGAGTTCGAATCCGACTTCCTTGATGTGCCCGGTCTGCTCGTCGCCGAGCATGTTGCCGGCCCCGCGGATGTCGAGATCGTGGCTCGCCAGCTGGAACCCGGCGCCGAGCGAATCCAGATCGGACAGCACCTTCAGCCGCTTCTCGGCGGTCACCGTCATCTGCCGCTCGGGCGGGGTGACCAGATAGGCATAGGCGCGTGTCTTCGAGCGGCCGACGCGCCCGCGGAGCTGGTAGAGCTGGGCGAGGCCGAAGCGGTCGGCGCGGTGGACGATCATCGTGTTGGCGGACGCAATGTCGATCCCGCTCTCGATGATGGTGGTCGAGACGAGCACCTCGAACTTCTTGTCGTAGAAGGCGGACATGCGCTCCTCGACCTCGGTCGGCGACATCTGGCCGTGCGCGACGACGAAGCGGATCTCGGGCACCTGTTCGCGCAGGAACTCCTCGATCTCGGGCAGGTCGGCGACGCGCGGGGTGACGACGAAGCTCTGCCCGCCGCGATAATGTTCGCGCAGCAACGCCTCGCGCAGGACGACGGGGTCGAACGGCATGATGTAGGTGCGCACCGCGAGGCGATCGACCGGCGGGGTCTGGATCACCGACAGCTCGCGGATGCCCGACATCGCCATCTGCAGCGTGCGCGGGATCGGCGTCGCGGTCAGCGTGAGCATGTGGACGTCGGCCCGGAGCGCCTTCAGCCGCTCCTTGTGCGTCACGCCGAACCGCTGCTCCTCGTCGACAACGACCAGGCCCAGCCGTTTGAAGTCGATGTTCTTCGCCAGCAACGCGTGCGTGCCGATGACGACGTCGATCGTGCCGTTCGCCAGCCCCTCCTTGGTCGCCTTCGCCTCGCTCGCGGTGACGAGCCGCGAGAGGCGGCCCATGTTCATCGGGAAGCCTTCGAACCGGCTGACGAAGTTGTTGTAGTGCTGGCGCGCGAGGAGAGTCGTCGGACAGACGATCGCGACCTGCTTGCCGCCCATCGCCGCGACGAACGCGGCGCGGAGCGCGACCTCGGTCTTGCCGAAGCCGACATCGCCGACGACGAGCCGGTCCATCGGCTTGCCCGCGGACAGATCGGCAAGAACCTCCTCGATTGCGCGGTCCTGGTCCTCGGTTTCCTCATAGGGGAAGCGATCGACGAAGCTGGGATAGCCGCTGGCGTCGGGTTCGAGCACGTCGCCGGGGTGGAGCGCGCGCTCGGCGGCGGTCGCGATGAGCTCGCCCGCAATCTCGCGGATCCGCTCCTTCATCTTCGACTTGCGACGCTGCCAGCCTTCGCCGCCGAGCTTGTCGAGCGATGCGCCTTCCTCCGACGAGCCGTAGCGCGAGAGGACGTCGATATTCTCGACCGGCACGTAGAGCTTGTCGCCGCCGGCATAGCTGAGCGCGACGCAGTCGTGCGGGCTCTGGCCGACCGGGATCGAGGTCAGCCCCTCATAGCGGCCGATGCCATGCTCGGTGTGGACGACCAGATCGCCGGGCGTCAGCGTGGCGAGTTCGGCGAGGAACGCGTCGGCGGATTTCTTGCGCTTCTTGCGGTGGACGAGGCGGTCGCCGAGCATGTCCTGCTCGGTGAGGACGGCGACGCCGGGCGCGGTGAAGCCATGATCGAGCGGGAGGACGACCAGCGCGACGCCGAAGCTTTTCGCGGTATCCGCGACGCCGAGCGCCTCTTGCCAGGTTTCGGCCTGCTTGCCGCCCTTCATCCCGTGATCGGCGAGCAGGCTCCCCAGCCGTTCGCGCGCGCCGATCGAATAGCTGGCGAGGATCGGCTTGCGACCCTGTTTGCGCAGTTTCTCGACATGATCGGCGACGGCTTCGTAAATGTTTGCCTGCGCGGCGCGCTCGGGGCCGAAATCGCGCGGGCCGTCGACGTCGAAGTCGAGTACGGTGGCGCTGGTCGGCTCGTGAAAGGGCGTGACGACATGCGCGGTGGCGGCGTCGAGCGCGGCGGACCAGTGCGACGCGTCGAGATAGAGCGCGGTCGCACCCAGCGGACGATAGCTGCCGGGCTGCGCGGCTTCGGCGCGCCGCCGGTTCGCGTAATAATCGGTGATCGATTCGAACCGGCTCTCCGCCGCGGCGCCGACCCCGCTGTCGCGGACGACGACGTCGTCACCGCCGAGATGGTCGAACAGTGTCGCCATCTTGTCCTCGAACAGCGGCAGCCAATGCTCCATGCCGGCGATGCGGCGGCCGTCCGAGATCGCCTGATACATCGGATCGCCCGTCGCGGTCGCGCCGAACGCGTCGCGGTAGCGGGTGCGGAAGCGCTTGATCGATTCCTCGTCGAGCAGGGCTTCGGAGGCGGGGAGCAGGACGAAACCGTCGATCCGGCCGGTGGTGCGCTGATCGGCGGCGTCGAAGGTGCGGACGCTCTCGATCTCGTCGCCGAAGAAATCGAGACGCAGCGCATGGTCCTCGCCCGACGGGTAGAGATCGACGATCCCGCCGCGGACCGCATATTCGCCTTGGTCGTGGACGGTGTCGGTGCGGACATAGCCGTTCGCCTGGAGCAACGTGGCGAGCGTGTCGCGGCCGATCCGTTCGCCGGGCGCGAGGCGGGCGACGAGCTGGCGGACACGAAACGGGGTCAGGACACGCTGGGTCGCCGCGTTGACCGTGGTGAGCAGGAGTTGCGGACCCTTGGGTTTGGCCTGCAGGCGGTGCAGCGCGGCGACGCGCTCGGCCATGATCCGCAGGGTCGGCGAGGCGCGGTCATAGGGAAGGCAATCCCAGGCGGGGAAGCTCAGCACCTCGAGATCGGGCGCAAAATAGGCTGCGGTCGAGGCGATCGCGCGCATCGCCGCATCATCGGGCGCGATGAACACCGCGCGCGTCTTTGCGGCGCGGGCGAGGTCGGCGAGCAGCGACGGCTGGAACCCCGATGGCACGCCCGACAGCGTCAGCGGGGTGGTCGCGGAGAGGATCGTGTTCAGATCTGGCATATTCGCTTCTCGTTCCCCGGCGAAGGCCGGGGCCCAGTTGGGAAGGCAATCGTAAAACAGGTTTTGACGTCAATCATTGACGTCCCCCAACTGGGCCCCGGCCTTCGCCGGGGAACAGTGTCTCGGCGTTACTTCACGACCGTGACGTAGTTGATGTCGCGCATCGCCTGCATCATCGGGCCGTCCCATTCGGGCGGGCAGGGAATCGAGCCGATCGCCCAGCCCATGATGTCCACGTCCTGCTGTTCGAGCAGCGCCTCGAACCAGTCGAGCTGCTCGGGCGTCCAGCTGCGGCCATAGGTTTCGAAGAAGCCGCCGATCATCATGTCGGCTTCGCGCGTGCCGCGGTGCGAGCTGCGGAAGCCGAGGCGCTTGAGGCGGGTTTCGTGGTCCATCATATCTCCAACGCCGATTGACCGGCGACCCGCTGGCGGCGGGCGTCGGCTGGGCTATAGGGGGCAGATAGTCATGCGACCCGAAATCCTCAATCCGCTGTTCGCCGAAACCCTCGTCCTGAAAGGGGTGGGGCCTGCGCTCGCCAAGCCGCTCGACCGGCTGGGGCTCGCGCGCGTCGTCGACGTCGCCTTCCATCTGCCGACCGGCTATGTCGATCGGGTGCCCCGCACCGAGCTGATGTCGAGCGATGCCGGGCGGATCATCGTCATCACGCTGACCGCGCGCGAGTATCGCGTCAGCGCGGGGCGTGGCCCGACGCGGGTGCAGGCGACCGACGAGCATGGCAACTATGTCAGCCTCGTCTTCTTCGGCGGCAGTTCGGGCTGGGCGAAGAAGCTGCTGCCGATCGGCGAGGCCAGACGCGTGTCGGGACGGCTCGACGAATATGGCCAGGAACTGCAGATCGTCCACCCGGACATCGTCGAGCAGGACGAGGAGTTGCGCGAGCGCGAGCCGATCTATCCGCTGTCGGAGGGGCTGACATCGCGGCGACTGGCGGCGTTGACGACGCAGGCGGTCGCGCGTGCGCCCGATCTTGCCGAGTGGATCGAGCCCGGACTGAAGGCGAAACGCGAATGGCCGGGCTGGCACGAATCGCTGGCGCGAATCCACGCCGACCCGTCGGATGCCAAGGCGCGCGAGCGGCTGGCCTATGACGAGGTATTCGCCAACCAGCTCGCGATGACGCTCGTCCGAGCTGATACCCGCAAGCGGCGGGGGCGTGCGCTGCATGGCGACGGGCGGCTGCGGGGTATGCTCAAGCTGCCCTATACGCTGACCGGCGCGCAATCGCGGACGGTGGGGGAGATCGAGGGCGATCTCGCGCAGACCGCGCCGATGCTGCGGCTGCTGCAGGGCGATGTCGGCTCGGGCAAGACGCTGGTCGCGGCGATGGCGATGCTGATCGCGGTCGAGGCGGGCGCGCAGGCGGCGATGCTCGCGCCGACCGAGATCCTCGCACGCCAGCATTACGAGACGCTCAGGAAGACGCTCGCCGGGCTGCCGATCGAGGTCGGCGTACTGACCGGGCGCGACAAGGGCCGCGTCCGCGAGGCGACGCTGATGGCGCTGGCGAGCGGCGAGATCGATATCCTCGTCGGCACGCACGCGATCTTCCAGGACGCGGTCGCCTACAAGGACCTCGCGCTGGTGGTGGTCGACGAGCAGCACCGGTTCGGCGTCGCGCAACGGATGACGCTCCAGGCCAAGGGGATCGCACCGCCGCATCTGCTGGCGATGACCGCGACGCCGATCCCGCGCACGCTGACGCTGGCGCAGTACGGCGAGATGGACGTCAGCCGGCTCGACGAGATGCCGCCGGGCCGCCAGCCGATCGAGACACGCGTGATTTCGGAGGATCGGCTCGACGACGTGGTCAATGCGCTCGGCCGGCATCTGGCGGACGGGGGGCAGGCCTATTGGGTGTGCCCGCTGGTGGAGGAGAGCGAGAAGAGCGATCTCGCCGCCGCAGAGATGCGTGCGGAGACGCTGCGTGCGCGGTTCGGCGACAAGGTGGCGCTCGTCCATGGCCGGATGAAGCCTGCCGAGAAGGACGCGGTGATGGCCGAATTCTCCGCCGCGCGCACCGCGGTGCTGGTCGCGACGACGGTGATCGAGGTCGGCGTCGACGTCCCCAATGCGACGCTGATCGTTATCGAGCATGCCGACCGCTTCGGCCTTGCGCAGCTGCACCAGCTGCGCGGTCGGGTCGGTCGTGGGACCGGCCGGTCGATCTGCCTGCTGATGCGTGGGAGCTCGCTCAGCGAGACGTCGCGCGCGCGGCTGGCGCTGATGCGCGAGACCAATGACGGGTTCCGGATCGCCGAGGAGGATCTGCGGTTGCGCGGCGCGGGTGAACTGCTCGGCACGAAGCAGTCGGGCGAGATGGCGTTCCGGCTCGCAACGCCGGACATGATGGCCGACCTGCTGCAATGCGCGCATGACGATGCGCGGCTGCTGATCGATCGCGACGGTGGGCTGGAGGGACCGCGTGGGCAGGCGGCGCGCACCGCGCTGTACCTGTTCGACCGCGATGCCGGGGTGGCGTTGCTGCGATCGGGCTGACGGGCGGCTCGGTCAGCCGGTCCGGAGCATCGCCGCGAGCATGCCGTAATAGGCCTTGGGCGGGATCGTCCGATCGAACGCGCAGCCGATCCGTCCGCCGAGCGACCAGCGGACGTGCGCGAGGATCTCGCCGACGATCGGCATCCGGACGTGGAGCCGCTCGCCGGCGTCCAGATCGCCGTCGCAGCGCGCCATGAGGCCGCTTGGCGAGACGTTGACCAACGTAAGCCTCAATTCGGTGCCTGCGCTGTCCGCCGCACGCGTGCGGTGCATCACCTCGTCGCGCGGCTCAGACCGCGTCTCGTGCCTCGACGCCGCATGGTTCTGCGCTTGGTTCGGCATTGGTCAGTCCCCGCTTTGCCCCGGTCGAGGGCTAGGCCGACATCATGAAGCCCGTGCCACCAACCATCCCTAACGCGGTGTTCATGGCCGTGCCGGTCCGGCGGGTCAGCCTGGCAGCAGCATCCCGTGACGCTTCTTGCCCAGGCTGAGGCGGACCGGCGCGGCGACGGCTATCGTCGCTGCGGGGTCGCGCAGGGGTTCGCCGTCGACGCGTACCGCGCCTTCACCGATCTTGCGTCGCGCCTCGCCATTCGATGCGACGAAGCCGAGCCCGACCAGCGCCTCGACGACGCCGATGCCGGTCCCGGTGCAGACGAGGCTCGGCAGGGCATCGCCCGACGCGCCTTCCTCGAAGGTCTTGCGCGCGGTCTCGGCGGCCTGCTCGGCGGCGTCGCGGCCGCGGCACATTGCGGTTGCCTCGTTAGCGAGCACGACCTTGGCGGCGTTGATCTCCGCGCCTTCGAGCGCCTCGAGACGCGCGATCTCGTCAAGCGGCAGGTCGGTGAACAGCCGCAGGAACCGGCCGACGTCGCGGTCGTCGGTGTTGCGCCAGAACTGCCAGTAATCGAAATGCGGCAGCTGATCCTCGTGCAGCCAGACCGCGCCCGACATCGTCTTGCCCATCTTGCCGCCGTCCGCGGTCGTGATCAGCGGGGTGGTGACGCCGTACACCTCGGTCCCGTCCATCCGGCGCGAAAGCTCGATGCCGTTGACGATGTTGCCCCACTGGTCAGAGCCGCCCATCTGCAACCGGCACCCGGCGCGGCGCGACAGCTCGAGAAAGTCGTAGGCCTGGAGGATCATGTAGTTGAATTCGAGGAAGCTCAGCGACTGTTCGCGGTCGAGGCGAAGTTTGACCGAATCGAACGCGAGCATCCGGTTGACCGAGAAATGCTGGCCGACGTCGCGCAGGAACGGGATATATTCGAGCGCGTCGAGCCACTCGGCATTGTCGAGCATGACCGCATCGGTCGGGCCGTCGCCGAACGTCAGGAAGCGTTCGAAGATGCGGCGGATCGAGGCGACATTGGCCTTGATGCCGTCCTCGCCGAGCAGCTTGCGCGCCTCGTCCTTGAAGCTCGGATCGCCGATCTTGCCGGTGCCGCCGCCCATCAGGACGATCGGCTTGTGCCCGGTCTGCTGAAGCCGACGGAGCAGCATGATCTGGACGAGGCTGCCGACGTGGAGCGACGGCGCAGTCGGGTCGAAGCCGATATAGCCGGGTACGACCTGCTTGCCCGCGAGCGCGTCGAGCGCGGCGGCGTCGGTCATCTGGTGGACATAACCGCGCGCGGTCAGCGTGGTGAGCAGGTCGGACTGGTAGGTCATGGAGGAGCCACTAGCAGCGGTTGTGCGGTCCGTCATCCCGGCCGCGTGGTCATCGTCCCGTCCCGCTGTCATCGCATTCTCAACCGTCATCCTGACGAAAGTCAGGATCCAGGGTTACAGGCCCTGGCGCTCATGGCTCTGGATCCTGACTTTCGTCAGGATGACGGATTTTGGGACGGTAAGTCCGAGGCAACGTACACGCCGGTTACATCCGCGGCAGCTGCGACGACGGGTCGACCGGGGTGCGGCCCTTGCGGAGTTCGAAATGGAGTTCGGGGCGATCGGCGAATCCGGTGTCGCCTGAGAGCGCGATCGTCTGGCCGCGCTTCACGCTCTGGCCACGCTGGACCAGCAGTTTCGAGGCATGGCCATAGACGCTGGTCCAGCCGCCGCCATGCTTGACGATCACCAGCCCGCCAAGCGCGGCAATGCCGTCGCCGACATAGGCGACGACGCCGTCGGCGGTGGCGCGGATCGGGGTCGATACCGGAACCGCGATCTTTATGCCGTCATTGCGTTCGCCGCTGGCGCCGTGGCCGAACCGCTTCACGACGCGGCCGTCGACCGGCCAGAGGAAGCCGCCGCCCGCGAGCCGTACGGGCGCCGTGACGACGGCGCTCGGCGGCAGGACGCGTCGCGGGGTCGGGGTGGGGCGAACCGGCGCCTGGTTGCTCGCCAGCGCAGGCTCGCCGCCGGTCAGGATGTCGTCGACGTCGAGCGTGAACGCGGCCGCCCGATCGGCGAGGCTGGTGCCGCCTTCGGTATCGGGGATGACGATGCGCTGGCCCGCACGCAGCACATAGGGTTCGAGCAGCGCGTTGACGGTGACGATGCGCGACCAGGCGACCCCATAGGCGCGGGCGATCGCGATTCCGGTCTCGCCGCGCCGGACGAGGTGATAGCGGCCTGCCGGGATGGTCAGTCGCTGTCCCGCCTGGATCGTGAAGGGCGGTTCGATCGCGTTAGCGCGCGCGATCGCCTCGCTGCTCGCCCCAGAGCGTTCGGCGATGGCGAGCAGCGTATCGCCGGGGCGGACCGTATAGAGTGATTGATCGACGCGCTGCGCATCCGCTGCGACCGGGCGCTCCTCCCAGGCGGGGCGCGGCGCCGGCAGCGTAGAGACGGGCACGGGGGTGCGATCGGCGCGCCGGACGGGTGAGGGGGCAGGGCTGGCGTCCTGCCGCTCCGCGCGGCGCGGATACGCACGCCGACGCGGCGGAGCCTCATAGGTGTCGGATCGGGCGGCGTCGCTGCGATCGCGCGCGTCGTTCGCGGAGCGGTCCTGCGGGTCGGCGGGTGGGAGGGGCTGGATCCGTTCGAGCGACTGCGGCGGCGGCTCGCGGTCGGACCGGACCGGCGTGTCGACGCTCGGGATGCACCCGGCGAGAGCCAGCGCCGCGCCCAGGATCGCGGCGGCGCGCGTCACGCGTAGGCGCGTCCCAGCATGTCCAGCGACTCGGCATGCGTCAGATCGAGATGCAGCGGCGTGACCGAAATATAGCCGTCAGCGATAGCCTCCAGATCGGTCGCGTGAAGCGGCGTCTCGACCGCGCCGCTGAGCGCGAACCAGTGATACTCATAGCCGCGCGGGTCGGTGTTGGTGACGATCTGCAACCGGCCATAGTCGCGCAGGCCCTGGCCGACGACGCGAATGCCGCGCACAGCATCGGCCGAACCGACGGGGAAGTTGACGTTGACGAGGGTGCGGGGGGCGAGCGGCGCATCGAGCAGCGGGCGCAGGACACGTTCGCCCCAGGCGGCCGCGACCTCGAACGGGACCGAATCGCCCATGCCTTCGCGGCTATAGACCTGGCTCAGCGCGATCGACCGGACCCCGGCCAGCGCCCCCTCCATCGCGGCGGAGACGGTGCCCGAATAGGTGACGTCCTCGGCGAGGTTGGCGCCGCGATTGACCCCCGACAGGATCAGGTCGGGGGGGCTGTCCTTCATGATCCGGGCCAGCGCCATCATCACCGCATCGGTCGGCGTGCCGGCGACGGCATAGCGCTTCTCGGCGAACTTGCGCACGCGCAGCGGTCGCGACAGCGTCAGCGAATGGCCAGCCCCCGACTGTTCCTCCGCCGGCGCCACCACCCAGACATCGTCGGACAGCGTCGCGGCGATCGCCTCGAGCACCTTCAGCCCGCGCGCGTGATAGCCGTCGTCATTGGTCAGCAGGATCCGCATCAGGCGACGGGCTCGAGCAGGGTGAGGCCGCCCAGATAGGGCTGGAGCGCTGTCGGCACCGCGACCGCGCCATCCGCCTGCTGATAATTCTCGATCACCGCGACGAGCGTGCGACCGACCGCGAGGCTCGAGCCGTTGAGCGTGTGGACGAACCGCGTCGCCTTCTCGCCCTCGGGGCGATAGCGCGCGTTCATGCGACGCGCCTGGAAATCGGTGCAAGTCGAGATGCTGGAGATCTCGCGATACTGCGCCTGGCCGGGGAGCCAGACTTCCAGATCATAGGTGCGTGCTGCGGTGAAGCCCATATCGCCACCGCATAGAAGCATCCGCCTGAACGGAAGCTGCAACGCGTCGAGCACGCCCTCGGCACATTGCGTCATCCGCTCGTGCTCGGCCTCGGACTGATCCGGCGTGACGATCGCGACCATCTCGACCTTGTCGAACTGGTGCTGGCGAATATAGCCGCGGGTGTCGCGACCGGCCGACCCGGCCTCCGAGCGGAAACACGGCGTCAGCGCGGCGAAGCGCAGCGGCAGCTCGCCGTCGGTCAGGATCCGTTCGCGCACGATGTTGGTCAGGCTGACCTCTGCGGTCGGGATCAGCCAGCGGCCGTCGGTCGTCCGGAACAGGTCCTCGGCAAACTTGGGCAGTTGGCCGGTGCCGAACACCGCTTCGTCGCGTACCAGCAACGGCGGCGCGACTTCCTCGAAGCCGTGATCGCGCGTCAAGCGGTCGAGCATGAACTGACCGAGCGCGCGTTGCAGCCGGGCAGCGGGGCCGCGGACCAGTGTGAAACGCGCACCGGACATCGCAACGCCGGTCTCGAAATCGAGCCCGATCGCCGGGCCGACGACGTCATGCTCGCGCGGGGCGAAGGCGAAGTCGGGCTTCGTCCCGCGTGCATGGACGAGCACATTCCCGCTCTCGTCGACACCCGCAGGGACGTCCGATGCGGGCAGATTGGGAATCGCCGCGAGCGCCGCATCGAGCTCGGCGGTCAGCGCCGCCTCGTCGGCCTCGAGCGTCGGCAGCGCGGCCTTCAATGCGGCGACCTCGGCCATCAACGCCTGCGCGCGCGGCTCGTCCTTCTGCGCCTTGGCCTGGCCGATCGCCTTGGACAGCTCGTTGCGGCGGGTCTGCGCGGCTTGTGCCTCGGCGATCGTCGCACGGCGGCGCTCGTCGAGGGCGACGAGCCGGTCGCTGGCGGGGGCAGCGCCGCGGCGGGCGAGGGCTGCGTCGAACGCGGCGGGGTTTTCACGGATCAGACGGATATCATGCATGGCGCTAGGCTATGCCGAGGCCGGCAAGCGCGCGCAACCCGGTGCGCCCGCGGGACGTTGGGGAGGGCAGAGGCACAGATCAAAGAGGAGAAAGCCCGTGGATCTTCCGCACAAGTCCGTCGTCATGGTCGCCGATGGCCGCAAGATGTTGTTCCTGCGCAACGAGGGCGATGCCGCCTTTCCTAACCTGGTCGTCGAAGAGGCGGTCGAGCAAGAGAACCCCGCGACGCGCGACCAGGCGACCGACTCGGCCGGCCGCGCCTCGTCCCCGCAGGGTGCCGCGCAGAGCTCGGTCGAACCCACCGATTTCCATCAAATCGAGGAAGACCGGTTCGCCGCCGACGCGGCCGAGCTGCTCAAGACGCGTGCGTTGAAGAACGATTTCGATTCGCTCGTCATCGTCGCGCCGCCCAGGACGCTGGGGGAGATGCGCAAACATTATCACAAGGCGGTCAGCAGCAGGCTCGCGGGTGAGCTCGCAAAGGATCTCACCGGGCATCCGATTGCGGACATCGAGACGGCGCTCAAGAACGCCTGATCATTGCCACCCGATAGTTGAAAAGGCCCGCAACACGTTGTTGCGGGCCTTTTTTCATGTCCGAGATTTATGCAGGATCAGTGCGCGGCGCGCTTCGTGAACCGCCGACGCGCTACGAGGGCCGCGGCCGCGGCGCCGAACAGCAGCACCATCGGGGGTGCCGGAACGGGGGCGGGTGGCCCGCCGCTCGACCCGGTGCTGCCATTGCCACCGCCGTTCGAGCCATGCCAGCCGCCGTTCGAGCTCCAGCCGCCATTGCTGCTCCAGCCTGCGCTGCTCGATCCATAGCTCGACGACGAGGTCGAGCTCGATCCGCTGCTGGTCGACGACACGGTGCCGCCCGAACTGCTGCTGGTCGACGACGCGACGTTGCCGCTGGACGAGGACGACACGTTCCCGCTCGACGACGACGAAACGTTGCCACTGGATGAGGAGGATACGTTACCGCTGGACGACGACGAGACGTTACCGCTCGACGAGGACGATACGTTACCGCTGCTGCCGCCGCTGGCGGACGACGAGGTGCTCGACACCGAACCCCCGCCGGTGCTGGACGATGATCCGCCTGTCGATGATCCGCCCGTGGATGACCCGCCGGTCGACGAGGTGCTGCTGACGCCACCGCTCGAGGTCGATCCGCCGCTCGTGCTCGATGAACCGCCGCTCGTGCTCGACGAGCCTCCGCTCGAGGTCGACGAGATGACGATGCTGCCGCCCGAGCCGCCGCCGCCAAAGAAACCGCCGCCAAAGCCGCCGCCGCCAAAGCCGCCACCCGGGCCGCCGCCGCCGAAGAAGCCGCCGCCGCCGTTCACCGGCACCGCGGTCGGGCTGCCAGCGCCGCCCACGAACGGGTCGGCGAACCCCACGGGAACCGGGGGCGCATTGGCGACCGTCACCATGGCCGGCGCGCAGGCGGTCGTCCGTGTGGTGACGACGCGACGAATGCGGGGACGGGCGACGGCGCCAATCTGGCGGGGGACAACGCGCTTGGTCATCGTCTTGGCCTGAATCGCGCGCTTCGGACGCTCGGCGACATGGACGGCGCCGCCGCCGATGATCGCGCCTCCGCAGGCGCACGCGCATAATTTGGCCAAGGCCATCCGCACCGACATACTCAAAGTCTCTCTCGTTGCCGACGCGCAGACGACGTCGGATCGCGTTCACGGCACTCGGACACCGTCATCGCACAAAGCGCAAAACAAAGCGTTAAGCGCAAGCGCCCATGACGTGATCTGGTGGTCATTCTTACAATATCGCGACGGGCGGGGCGCTCAATACCCAGACCGTGCCGTGGCGGGACAGTTGTCGCATCCAGGATCATGGCGACGGGCTCGTTCGCGGGACTCGCTGAGGCCGTAGGCAGGCGGTGTAACCCGGATGCATCGGTACGCAAGAATGTGTCTTCATTATCGATCCAAGCGCAAGTCTGCTCGCTTGTGGTCCGGAACACGTAAGACTATAGGCCCTTTCACCATTTGGGGGTGG
>Ga0265797_10002902_pt1 | contig 28215 bp, 20 predicted proteins | sample P2T30metagenome_FD_192433 | JGI IMG/M metagenome (GOLD analysis project Ga0265797, IMG submission 192433) | Plant litter microbial communities from East Loma Ridge, Irvine, California - P2 T30 | ecosystem: Environmental > Terrestrial > Plant litter > Unclassified | place: USA: California...
CCGACGCGCGCCAGCGCGATGCAGGGCCGGCACAGCGCCAGCGCTTCGAGCACGGTGGTGCTGCAAGCTTCCTCGCATACCGAGGGCACGACGCAGACATGGGCGCTGGCGGCCAGTGTCAGGGCGCCCGCGTAATCCTGCCAGCCGAGGAATCGCACCTGGGCGCCCGCGTGCTGCGCTTCCAGGGCGGCGCGCTGCGGACCGTCGCCGGCCACCAGCAGCTGGGCCAGCTGCGGCAGGCGGCCTGCGCTGGCATCCAGGAACTCGCCGAAGCCCTTGCCGGCATCGACGCGGCCGACCAGCACCACCCTGCCCGCCAGCGGCGCCGGCGCGGCATCGAGGATGGCGGCCAGTCGCGGGTAATCGACGAAGTTCGGAATCACCTGGCAGCGCGCCAGGTCGGCATCCGGCACGGCGCGCAGGAACTGGCGCTGCAGGAAATGGGAGACGAACACGGTCTTGTGCGCGGCAAACGCGCGCGCGCTGTCGCCGCGGTAGCGCCGCACGGCGATGGCCGTGACCGTCTTGCGCAGCGTGCCGGCATGCGCGCAGATGCAGGCCGAGCAGTCGCGCGGGTTTCGCGTCGTGCAGGGCAGCCCGTCGCGAAAACGCAGGTGGGTCAGGCATTCGCTGCCCTGGTCGTGGCGCGTCTGCACATAGTTCATGCCGGGCGCCACGTGCAAGCCGACCATCGGCAGGTGGCCGTGGTAGTGCACCACGTCGGCGCCGGCGGCGTGGCGGTTGATGGCGGAAGCGATCTTGCGCGCGAAATACGGGCGTTTATACGGATTGAAGACGCCGAGCTGGCTTTCCTTCCAGCCGGGATGGGCATAGTCGAAGCCGGGCACGAAGGCGCCGTGGAAGCCGATCTGGTGCGCGAGGTCGGAATGCGCCGCGATCTCGCCTTCGGCCTCATCTGCAGTCCCGTCAGCAATCTCGCGCGCAACTTGGCCTGGGCCTTGGTCTTGGCTTGGGCCTGCGACTCTGCCGGCGCCGCCGGCGCGGTCCCTGCGACCGAGGATGCGCACCGCGTGGCCGCGCGCCAGCAAGGCATTCCCGAGCGTGACCACGTGCTTGCCCAGGCCGCCGATTTGCTCGCCAGGCAAGTCTTCGGACACCAGCAGGATGCGCACCCTAACCTCCCGCCGGCGCGCGAATGCGGGCCAGTATCCGCGACCAGGCCCAGCGCCGGTCCTCGGGTTCGACCACCAGCAGCATGCCGGCCAGGCCCAGCAGGACCAGGGTCGCGCCGCCGATCAGCACGAAGTCGAGGGGGCCGCGGTGGAACCAGCGTTCGGCCAGGCTGGCCAGCATCGCGACGATGGACGTGCCCGCCATGCCGGGCAGGAAGCCCTGCATGCACAGGCGCGCGAGCGCCGTCGGCACCGTACGGCCATGGACGAACACCAGGAAGGCGGCCGTGAACAGGCAGGACGCGAGCAGGTGGCCCCAGGCCGCGCCGGCGATGCCCCAGCCCGCAACGCCCAGGTAGACGATCGCCGTCCCGGCCAGCGCGCGCGCCACGGCAAACAGGCCGGAGACGCGCGGGTGCCCCATGCCGTCGTTCACCAGCGACGGCAGGCTGGTCAGCGAATCGACGAACTGCGCCAGCGCCATCAGCGCCAGCACGGTGGCGCCGCTGGCGGCAAACGCCGGGTTCATCCAGTAGCGCAGCAAGGGCTCGGCGAACACCGCCAGCAGCACCAGCATCGCAGCGTTCAGGTAGACCACGTAGCGCGTCGCCTTCAGGTAGGCACTGTCGAGGCGCGCCAGTTCGCCGCCGGCGGCCAGCATGCTCGCCGCCGGAAAGAACACGCCGGACAGGCGAAAACTCAGGCCGAGCACGCGGTTCGCCAGCGTGGAGGCGACCGTGAAATAGGCCAGGCTCGTGACGCCGACCAGGGCCCCGATGATCAGCTTGTCGGCATGCGCATATGACAGCGCCGCAAAGCGCGACAGGAAGGAATAGGCGGAAAAGCCGAGGATGCCGGCGCGCAGCTCGCGCCCAGGCCAGCGCCAGTGCAGGCCCGGCAGCAGTCGCGCGATGCCTTGCCACAGCAGCAGGCAATGGACGGCGCTGGCCAGCACCCGCAAGGCGATCACCTCGAACAGGCCGAAGCCCAGCATCAGCACGGCCACCGTCAGCAGCGGCACCATGGCGCCGAACACCATTTCCAGCCGGCCAGAGACATCGAAGCGCATCAGAGACTGCGGCACGCTGTGCAGGTAGCTTTGCAGCTGGCCGAGGAAGAAACCGAGCGCCCCCAGTTGCAGGCTGGCAATCGCCTCCCCGGCCAGGCGCGGCGGCACCGCGAACATCCGGGTCACCAGCAGCTCGGCGCCCAGCAGCAGGCCCAGACCGCCGGCGGCGCCGATCAGCGCGTATACGGCGCTGCCGAAGCAGAGGGTCTCGGCGATGCGCTCGGGTTCGGCGCGGGCATGCTGGGCGGCGATGTATTTCACTGAACCCGCGGTGACGTTGATGTCGATCACGGCAAAGTAGCCGACGATGGCGGTGACCAGCGCATACACGCCATAGCCGGCTTCGCCCAGGCCGGCAACCACCAGGGGTACGGTGGCCAGCGCGGCCAGCGCCGGCACGGCCGCGCCCAGCAAGTTCGACCAGGCATTCTGGAACAGGCGCAGCTCCATGACGGGGCTCAGGCCGGCACCGGGCGCAGGCGTGGCCGCAGCGGCAAGGGCCGGCCTGGCGTCCGCAAGGCGGGGATCGCCGCCGCGCCCAGCGCTACATACGGCAATGCCAGGCCGATGGCAAGCATCTGCGTGGTGCGCACCTGTGGAAACGGCGTGCCGACCAGCACGTCGGGAATCATGAAGGCCAGCGCCGCCGCGCCTGCCGTGCCCAGCGGCAGCAGCTCGGGCGGCAGTGTGCGCAGGGCGCGCTGCGTCGCCAGCACCAGCGCGCAGACCGTCCCGGCCAGCAGCGCTACCCCGGGCAGGCCGCATTTCAGGGCCACGTGCAGCACCCCGCTGTGCAGGAACAGGCCGCCATCCGGATTGGCTTGCCAGGAAATCTGCTCGTAGCCGGAATAGCGGCCCCAGGAGCCGATGCCGGTGAAGGGCCGGGCCAGGATGTCGCCCAGCACCAGCTTGAGTTCCAGCACGCGCTCGCTCTCGGGACCGAAGCGGCGCGACTGCATGTCGTAGAACAGGCCGCTGCCGCCGCGGGTCTGGCCGAGGCGGCGCAGGGCAGCATAGCCAAGCGCGGCCCCGGCCAGGGGCAGCGCCGCCAGGGCCAGCTGCACGCGCCGGCGCAGTGGAAAGCGCAGCATCACGATGGCGAAGCCGAGCATGAAGCCGAACCAGGCGCTGCGCCGGTAGGACAGGACGATGCAGGCGGCGGTGGCGCCCAGGGTCAGCCATTCGAGCAGGCGCCAGGACGTGGCGCGCCGTGGCTGATGCGCCTGGAACAGGAGCACCGCGGCGATCGCAAAGGCCAGCATGCAGAGCAGGCTGTCGTTGATGTCGAAGAAGGTCAGGCGGATGTGGATCGCGTTCATGTTCGCATACACATTGTTCGGGTCACCACCGAAGGCGGCCCAGCGTCCCAGGCCGAACAGGGCGCGCGCCAGGCCCGCAAGCATGATGAAGCGCGCCAGTTCCAGCGCTTGTTCGCGGGTGCGGAAGGCAAGCAGCATCAGCGCGACCAGCGGGCCCATCCAGACGATGTTCGAGAAGCCGGACGGCGCCAGCGCATCCTTCAGGGGCACGCCGCCGATGAAGGCGGCGCCGGCGTGCGCCGCGAGCAGCGCGGTCCAGCCCCAGAACCAGGGCCGCAGGTTGCAGGGGGGCGGGCCGCCGGCCGCCCTGCCCTGCATTCCGGCCGGCCCCAGGCCCTGGCCCTGGCCTTGGCCGAACCCGGCCGCGATGCGCGCGCAGCACCAGGCGGCCAGCACGTACCACAGCACCACCGGGAAGAACAGCATGCCCGAGCCGCGGCTGTAGACGCCCGGGGAGGCGAACACGGACAGGTTGCCGTAGCTGGTGGAATTCATCCAGAAAAAGATGCACAGGTAGGGGTAGACGAGCAGGCGCGGCCATACCAGGCCGAGCCCGATGCCGAGTACGGCGAGCACGGCCAGCAGCACGACGACGATGAAGGGCAGCGAGGTAAACAGGTAGTGGAGCAGCGTCGCGCTCATTGCGTGTTCCGCTGCGCCATGGGCGCCGTAGAGGAATGCAACTGCGGATGCAGCTGGGGCTGGGACTGCAAGGACGGATTCGGCTGCGATATCGATTGTGATGGCGGCCGTGGTCCGGCTGGCTGGGCGGCCGCTTCCGGCACGCCGATCAGGCGCGCGCGGCTAGGGGCATCGAGACTGGCCAGCAGCGCGGCCACGAAACCGTCCTGCAAGGCATAGGCGCCGGTCTCGTCGGCAGCAATGCTCGACACCCGCACCAGCATGCCGTCGGGGACTTCGCCCGACAGGCCATAGGCCAGGCGCCGCAGCTTCTGCTCGATGCCGGAGCGCGTGGCCTTGTCACCGATCGTGATCCAGTAGGTGATCGGCTCGTTGCGCTGCTGCTGGCGCGCCACCAGGCGCTTGACCGGCAGTGCGCCGTAGGGGGTGGCGAGGCTGCCGGCGCTGTCGCGCACCAGCTGGAAACCCTGGGCCACATAGCAGACTTCGGGCAGGTGCAGCTGCAGCGCCTTGCTCTGGTCGCCGCCGTAGGCGATCGACAGCATCACGCGCCGCCCCGCACCGTCGATATACGTGCGCGACAGGGTCTGGTCGTAGAGTCTCTTCAGCATGCCCTGCTGCTCGGGATCGGGCGTGAGCGGCACTACGCCTGGATCGATGCGCCAAGCGCCGAAGCGCTGCGGGACCATGGTCTCGAGCTGGAAGCCCGGCTGGAGCTGCGTCACCCTCGCGCCTGGCGTCAGTGCGCTGGTAAGCGCGGAGGCGCCGGCCATGGCGGCGCCAAGCACCAGGCTGGCAACCAGGCGCCGGTTCATGTGACGTCTCCTGCCCGGCGCCGCGCCACATACCATTGCAGGCTTGAATCGACCGTCAGGATCAGCACCAGCGCCGTGAGGAACAGCACCATGCCGGCAAAGCCATGCAGGAAGCCCTGGCCGGCAGCGTCGCCCAGGTAATAGGTGACGAGGGTCAAGGTGATCACGCGGATCACGTTCGCCGAGAACGAGATCGGGATGATCAGGATCGCCAGGCCGATGTTGCGGAAGGCCGAGGGATGGCGCATCAGGTTCAGGTAGAACAGGCCGAGCGCCTCGAGCGTGAGCAGGGTTTGCAAACCGGCGCAGGCATCGGCCACCAGCAGCTGGTACTGGCCGATCTGCAGGATCACGCCGGAGCGCGCGATCGGGTACCCGGCGCCGAACAGCAGGTGTTCGGTGGCCCAGGACACCGCCATCTTCATCGGCATGGTGACGGCAGCCACGAACTCGCTCGGCAAGGGCACCATGAACAGCATGAAGAAAAAGGGGAACCACAGCACCCGCAAGGCATGCGGTCCGAGCTTGGCCAGCACGATGGCCGCCAGCACCACGATGATGGAACCGATCTCGAACATCAGGATCTGCTGTGAACGCCCGAGCAGGTGCAACGCCAGGCCCAGCGCCAGCAACGGCCATCCCAGCCAGGAAGGCTGCGCCAGCACGTCCGGCCACTTGCGCCAGCCCAGCCACAGCGCGAGCGCGAAGATCATTGGCCCGTGCGCCTGTTCCTCGCCGATCCAGGCGCCGGTGAACAGCGAATACATGGTCGGCAGGAACAGCGCGGCCAGTCCCGCCAGCACCGGCCACCATTCGGGGAGCGCGGCGCGCAGGCCGGCATGCACCGGCGGCGCAGGCCCCGCCGCCGGCGTTGCTTGCGCCGCCAGCATTGCCGGCGCTGGCGGGCCGGAAGGCACCTGGATGGTCATTCAGAACTCCATCACGACCGCGCCGACCACCTCGGCGCCGGCCTCGGCCAGTTCCTCGGCCATCCGTGCCAGCTGGGCCACGCGGGTATGGTCCTTGCGCACGGCCAGCAGCACGCCGCCTGCGCGCGCCGCCACCGCCAGCGCATCGGCGCCGGCGCCGAACGGCGCCAGGTCGTACAGCACGACGTCGTAGCGGCTGGCCAGGGTGCTGCCCAAGGTATGGAAAGCCTCGCGGCTGAGCAGTTCCTGGGGATTCGGCGGCAGCGTGCCGGCCGGCAGCACCGACAAGTCGACGAAGCCGCCCACGCGCAGCACGACCTCGAGGTCGGCCCGCCCGGCCAGCAGGTCGGACAGGCCCTGGCGCGGACGCAGGCCGAAGACATCGTGCTGGCGCGGCGCGCGCAGGTTGGCGTCGACCAGCAGGGTCTGTTCGCCGAGCTGGGAAAATACCACCGCGAGGTTGGCGGCGAACAGGGCGGCGCCGTCTTCCGGGTCGGCGCCGAGCACGGCCAAGGCGCGGTGTCCGCGCGCGAACCAGCGCAGCATCAGCTGGCTGCGGATGGCGCGCAGCGATTCGACCTGGGGCGAAAACGGCTCGTAGGCGGCCACCAGGCGCGGCGACAGGTTGGCCTGCCCTTTCGGCAGGTAGGGATAGGCGAACTGGCGCGCCAGCGCTTCCTGCACATCGTCCTCGCTCACCAGGCCCAGGCGTACGGCTGCTTCGCCGAAGCGGATGCCAAGGTCTTTCTGCATGCGCAGCGCGCGCTCGGCGCCGTCGAGGGTCAGCTTGCCGGCGTCGACCAGCACGGCGCCCATGCTGGAATCGAGCGGATCGATCGGTAGCGGCGACAGGATAGGGGAATTCATCGGTGTCTCCTAGTTCAGGCGCAGCAGGCGGCGCGGCGCCAGCAGGGTGCGCAGGCCGCCGCGCGGGCGCGCCGGCTGCCAGGCCACCGTGCCCAGCACCGGAATGCCGAGCAGGTCCTGGACATCGCCGTTCGAGCGCACCGGGCGGTTCAGCAATTCCAGCAGCAGCGCCGTGCCGACGCCGAGCACGGTGCCGAGCAGCACCGCAACCAGGGTGTTGAGCAGGACGCGCGGTCCGGACGGCTCGGCGGGCGCCACGGCGGGGTTCAGCACCGCGATGTCGGACTGTTCGGACTGCGCTTCGATGCGGGTCTGCGAAAAGCGGCCGCTGGCGGCGTCGAAGGCGCGCTGGGCGCTGTCGAGGTCTTTCAGCAGGACGCCCAGCTCGTCGCGGGTGCGGTTCAGTTCAAGTACGCGCACCTTTTGCGCCGCCAGCGCCGTGCGCAGGTCTTCCTCACGTTGGCGCAGCACCTGGGCGTTGCCGCCGACGCTGCGCGACACCGTGGCCAGCGCTGCATTCAGGTCGGACCGCATCTTGCCGACCTCGGCGCTGGCGGCCTGGTAGGCGGGATGGTTGCGGCCGTAGCGCGAGGCGCTCTCGGCCAGCTTGGCTTCGGCGGCCGACAGCGACAGCCGCAGGTTCTGGATCAAGGGATTGTTGGCCACGTCGGGCGACTGGGCGTTGCCGCCGCCGGCCATGCGCTCGCGCGACGTGGCTTCCAGCGCCAGCGTCTGCGCGACCACCAGTTGCGAGGACAAGTCGTTCAAGCGCGACAGCTCGATGTCGACGCGGTTGTTGTCGAGGCTGACGATGCCCTTGTCCTGCTGGTACTTGGACAGGCGGGCCTGGGCTGTTTCGACGTTGTCGCGCAGTTGGCGGGTCTGTTCGTTGAAGTAGGCCGAGGCTTTTTTCATCGGCTCGGTTTTCAGGCGCACGCTGACGTTCTGGTATTCCTCGGCAAAGGCATTTGCCACCGCCGCCGCGAAGCCCGGATCGGCGCCCTTGAAACTGATCTCGACCACGCTCGATTCGCGCGAGGGCTTGATGTCCAGCTTGCGCAGCAGCAGATCGGCCAGCCAGTCGCGCACCGTGCCGCGGCCTTCGGTCGCCTCCTGGAACTGGGCGATGACAGCCGGGTTGCTGGCCATGCGCAGGCGGTCGACCACGCGCAGCGCCACGTTCTTGCTGCTGATGATGTCGATCTGGGTGGCCATGTAGCCGGGCAGCAGCTGGCCAGGCATGGTCAGCCCGGTCAGCGGGTCGACGCCCTTGTAGTTCAGCAGCACGGACGTGGTGGCCGTGTAGGTCTTGCCCTGGACCAGGCTCCAGCCCAGCGCCAGCAGGATGGTGGCGCACAGGGTTGCCAGGATCAGCTTCCTGCGCGCGCGCAGCAGCAAAAGGAATTGGTAGAAGTGCATGGAAGACTCCGCTCAGAACCAGCTCTCGCGCACCGTGATCACATCGTCGACCTGGACCGGGTCGCTCGCGCGCGCTTCAATGGTGACCGGATTGCCGGCCGGGTCGCGGCGTGTGATGCGCAGGCGGCTGTCGGTGCCGCGCGGGGTCAGGCCGCCGCCCGCCGAAATGGCCTGCTGCACTGTCATGCCGCGCTCGATGCGGAAGGCGCCGGGCCGCTGCACTTCGCCGGTGACGTAGGCGCGCGGCGCCCGCTCGACGAAGATGATGTCGCCGCCGGCCACTTCGTAGTCCTTGTCGAGTTCGCCCTTGCGCACCATGTCGACCACGTCCATGGTCTGGCGCGTGGTCTTGCCGTCGCGGGTGCGCACCAGGCTGATCAGGTCCCCGCCGTCGGCGCTGGCGCCGCCGGCCATGGCCAGCAGGTCGAGCACCTTGCGCCGGCCCTCGACCGGATAGCGGCCGGGCCGGTTGACCTGGCCCAGCACCGACACCTGCTGGCTGGCCAGGGTCGTAATGATCATGTTGACCTCGGCCTTTTTCAGGTAGCCGCCCTTTTCCAGCAAATTGCCGATCTTGCGTTCTGCCGCCGCGACCGACAGGCCGCCGATGCCGACCTGCCCCAGCAGCGGGAAAGTGATCGCGCCGCTCTCGCTGACGCGGGTCTCGATCGACAGGTCGGGGCTGCCGTAGACCGACAGGCGTACCACGTCGCCCGGGCCGAGCAGGACTTCGGCGGCGCAGGCAACCCCGGCGCCCAGGGCCAGTACGGCCGCGGCCATCCAGTGTGCAAGTGGTTTCATGGTGCTTCCTCCTGATTGCGTTGGGTGGCCGGATTCATTTCAGGCCCGCGACGCCGCGGTCGACCGCCGCATGATCCGGCCCGGCACCGGTGGCTGCATCGGTGGCGTCAGCGGCACCAGCAGGGGCAGCGGCGCCCGGCATGCCTGCCGCAGGGCCGCCTGCCGCCTGCCCGTCCAGCATCCCCGGCGCGGCGCTGTCCACCCCGCCCTGCTGTCCCGGCAGATGGCTCGCCGCAGGCGCATCCGGGACAGACGCAGGCAGGCTCGCCGGCGCCGCCTTGGCGCCACCGGCCAGGTCCTTGTTCAGGTACTCGATCTTGGCGTGCTGACGCAGGCGTTCGACCTCGGCGGCCGCGAGTTCCTTGTTCTTGTTGCTCATCAGGTATTTTTCGATCTGGGGCGCGGCCACTTCGAGGGGGACCGGTGCGTCGCGTACCTCGGCAACGGTCAGCAACATGGCGCGTTCGCCCTCGCGCACGCTGAACAGCTGGTTCTTCGGCATGCCAAGCAATTTCTTGGTCAATTCGGGATTCAGGTCGGAGCTGCTGCGCATGACCTGGGCACGGCCATACTTGACCTTGTGCGCATCGAGCCAGACGGCCACCTCTTCCAGCGAACGGGCGCCGTCGGCGGCGGCACGCGCGTCGGACGTCAGGTCCTTGGCGGCCAGCACCAGTTGGTCCATCTGGAACTGCTTGCGCCTGAAAAAGAACTCCGGATGCTTGTTGAAGTACTCCTCCACCTCGGCGGGCGTGGGCCGCGCGATATTCGCCAGGCGCTTCTGCATATAAGCCTGGGCAATGATCAGGGAACGCGCGCGCTCGATCGCCTGTACGACCTTCGGATCGCGATCGAGCTTTTCCTGCTCGGCCGCGCTTTCGAGCAGCTGGCGGTCGATCAAGGCTTGCAGCAACTGCTTGCTGGCCTCTTGCTGGCGCGACGCCGGCACCCCTGCGCGCTGGATTTCCTCGTTCAGCTGGAGGACGGTGATTTCCTCGCCGTTGACGCTGGCGAGCGCCTGGCCCGGCCTGGATTCCTTTTCCCGGTCGCCGCAGGCGGAGAGCGCCGTTGCGAGCAGGATGGCGGTCGACAGCATTGCCGCGCGGGCCTGATGAGATTTCTTCAAGATGACTCCTCGTGAATGATGCATGGCGGCGCATGCGCAGGAACAGCGGCGCTGCCGGCCAGGGACTCAGGCGGCCGCCTCCACCGCCTCGGTATCGAGAAATGCCGCATAGGCGCGCTCCAGGCCCTCGCGCAGCGGTGTGCTGGCGCGCCAGCCAAGGGCATGCAGCTTCGACACGTCGAGCAGCTTGCGCGGCGTACCGTCGGGGCGCGCCGTGTCGAAGACGATGCGGCCGCGGTAGCCGGCCACCTCGCCCACCAGCTGGGCCAGCTCGGCGATGCTGACATCGACCCCGGTGCCGACGTTCAGGTGCGAATGCATGGCATCGGTGCTGGACCGGTACACCTCGCGCGGAAGATTCATCACGTGCACGCTGGCGGCGGCCATGTCGTCGACGTACAGGAACTCACGCATCGGCTTGCCGCTGCCCCAGATCACGACTTCGGGCAGATTCTGCACGCGCGCTTCGTGGAAGCGCTGGATCATGGCCGGGATCACATGGCTGTTCTCCGGGTGGTAGTTGTCGCCCGGACCGTACAGATTGGTGGGCATGACACTGCGGTAGTCGGTGCCGTACTGGCGGTTGTAGCTCTCGCACAATTTAATACCGGCGATCTTGGCGATCGCATACGGTTCGTTGGTCGGTTCCAGCGCGCCGGCCATCAGATAGTCTTCGCGGATCGGCTGCAGCGCCATGCGCGGATAGATGCAGGACGAGCCGAGGAAGAGCAGCTTTTGCACGCCGGCGCGCCAGGCTTCGTGCACGACGTTGGTTTCCACCAGCAGATTGTCGTAGATGAATTCGGCGGGATAGGTATTGTTGGCGTGGATGCCGCCCACCCTGGCCGCGGCCAGGTAGACCTGGTCAATGCGCTCGCTGCGAAAGAAGGCGCGCACCTGGGCCTGGTCGGTAAGTTCGAGCTCGTCGTGGCTGCGCGTGACGAGCTTGCTGCAGCCACGCGCCTGCAGCGCACGCACGATGGCAGAACCGACCAGGCCGCGGTGGCCGGCGACATAGATGCGGGTATCCGGATGATCCAAGCTGCCCTCCTGTGTGGCGACGAACTACGGAACAATGTGAAAAATGCGATGCAGCAAGCCCGTCCGTACACGGCTGCGGTTGGGCAGAATACCGTTGCAAGCCTACCCGTCGAACGCAGCCAAACCCTTGACACGGATCGAAGCGCGCAAAGGCCAGGAAGCGAACTAACCTCGTCACCGCGTGTCGCGCCTGAACGCTTCGTCTTAAAACGCGTTCTCACGCGTCAAAACAACTTTTACTGTCATTAAAATGATCCACAAGTCCAGCCATAGCGACCAGTTGCGCAGATAGTCGAGGTCAAGCTGGATGCGCGCCTCCATTTTGTCGAGCGTGGCCGTTTCGCCGCGCAGGCCGTTCACCTGGGCCCAGCCGGTGATGCCCGGTTTCACCTTGTGACGCAGCATGTAGCCCTTGATCAGTTTCCTGTACTGCTCGTTGTGGGCGACGGCGTGGGGACGCGGCCCGACAATGCTCATCCGTCCCTGCAACACATTCACGAACTGCGGCAACTCGTCGAGCGAGCTGCGGCGCAGGAAGGCGCCGATCGGCGTCACCCGCCCGTCGTTGCGGCGCGCCTGGACAATGTCCTTGCCGTCGTCCATGGCCGTCATGGAGCGGAACTTGTAGACCCAGATCTCCTCGCCATACAGGCCGTAGCGGCGCTGCTTGAAGATCACCGGCCCCGGCGAGCTCCACTTCACGGCAGCGGCCACCACCAGCATCAACGGCGCCAGGCCGATCAGGATCAGGGTCGCCAGCACGATGTCGCTGACGCGCTTGACCAGGCCATTCAGGCCCATGAAGGGCGTTTCGCGGATCGCGATCACCGGCATGCCGCCGACGTTGTCGAAGCGCGCCTGCATCAGGTCGAATACGTAGACGTCGGGCAGGAAGTAGACCGAGGCAGTGGTGTCCTGCAGTTCGTCGATCAGGCGGCGGATGCGCGGCTGGGCCGAGACCGGCTGGCTGATGAAGATCAGCTTGATGTTGTGGGTACGCACGTACTGGCTGAGGTCCGCCATCTTGCCCAGCATCGGGTGGCGCAGGCCGGGCGAGTGGCGTTCGCCGGCACGGTCGTCGAAGAAGCCGTGCACCTGCATGAACAGATTCGGGTGGCGCTCGCAGATGGCGGCGAACCTCAAGCCGACCTCGTTGGCGCCGACCACCACGGTCGACCGTATCTCGCGGCTACGGCCGGGCCGGCCGATGGCCAGCCGCACCGCGATATGGCAGGCCAGCAAGGTAGTCGGAGCAGCAATCGCCCAGGCCAGCAGCACGCGCGCGTCGTAATAGTATTTCAATCCGCTGGCCGAACCGAGGAAGTACAGCACGCCGATGGTCAGGCACCAGCCGAACACCGTGTCGCGCGCGTATGCCAGCATGCGGCCGCTGCGCCAGGTACGGTAGGGGTCGATGTGCTGGTAGACGGCCGAGGAAATGAAAAAGGCCAGGATCATCAGCACCAGCAGGTAGCCGGAAAAGGGTTCGTGGAAGGCCATCGACGACACGTACAGGGACCCCATGATGATCAGGGGGTCCAGCACGCGCTGGAAAAACGAGATGATCGGAATGTCGTTGACCGTCATTGCCAGGTCTTCAGAACTGTCCGCTGGCGTTGATCGCGAAGGAATTCGACGTGAACCTGCCGATGCCGAGCAGGCGCGAACCGCTGCGGGCCTGGTAGGCATAGCCCGCCGACAGCGAGATGCTTGGACGCGGCGCCCAGGTCGCCTTCAGGCTGGCGGTGCGCAGCGCGTCGTCCAGGCCGTTTGTGACGGGAATGCCGGTGCGGGTATTGTAGTTGCGCTTCTCATAGGCGGCATCGGCCTCCACGCGCAGCTTGGCGCGCGCATCCCAGGTCGCGCCGGCGCTCGCGCCCTTGTTGAGCGTATAGCTGACAACCGTACTTTCGATTGGCGCGAAGTCGCGCCACAGCGAAGCGCGGTAATGCAGCTTGCCGACAGGATCGTGCAGCAGCGTCACCCGGCCGTTCACGCCGCTCGTGCGCCCGCTGCCATACGAAGGCTGGTCGCGCCGTGCGTAGCCGGTCAGCGCCTGCAGCGTGGTGGCGCCGCTGGCCTTCCAGGTTATGCGCGCCTTCAGTTCGTCCTGGGTGAAGTCGTCGCTGAGGGGGCTTGCGGAAAACGGGCGCCGGTTTGGATACTTGCCTTTGATGCGGCGCAGCACCAGGCCGACCGAGCTGCCGCTGGGCGCCAGGTAGCGCCCCTCGAGCTCGGCCACGTCTTCGGTGCGGTCGTTGAAAGCCTGGGCCGCCAGTTCATAGTCGTACTTGTCGCGCGAAAAGGCGGTGTGCACTTCCCAGCGCGGGTGCAATGTCCAGCCGCCTTCAAAAAAGCCGCGGCGCTGCTTGCGCAGGTTGCGCTGGTCGCTGCGAAAGTCGGTATAAGGGGCGAGTGTTTGCGCGTATACGACGCCGAGCTCGCCTGCGAAGCGGTTGCCGGCCTGCCAGTACCAGGTGCCCTGGACGTCGCGGCCGTCGTAGTCGAGCTGGCGGAAATGGTCGAAGCTGACTTTCGACAGCTTGGCGTGGGCCACCAGGCGCTGGCGGCTGAGCGTGCGGTCGTAGATGGCGCCGGCTTCCAGCGTGCGCCAGGAATCGGAGCGCTGGTTATCGAAAGCGGGCGCGTCGTCGGGAATGCGCAGCAGGTTGTCGTCGTAGGCCCAGCCGACGCGGCCATACACATCCAGCCCGGTGCCGGGTACCGCCAGCGTGGGACCGCAAACGAGTAAGCCAGCCAGGAGCGCAGGCCGGCGCAGGCAGAATCGCGACATGGTGTTCGTCTGGGGAAAGCGCTGCGTCGGGCGGGAAACCGGCGCCGGCTGTCAACCTGCGAATCGTGCGACGCAGGGCAAACGAAGTCAGCGGTTTCGGCGCGGACCGGTGCAGCGGCGATCCGACACGCCAACGCCGATACTGACGAAACCCCTGAGTTGCGATCTGTGCTGGATCAACGCGACCGGGGTTGCGCGCTGGCGGCCCCGGCTGCAAACAACAGGCGAATCAAGCGTCGCCGCGGGCGCGGGCCTCGATCTTTTCCCAGCGTTCCAGCGCTTCCATCAACTGCTCGTCGATCTCGCTGAAGCGGGCGTTGATACGGCGCGCATCGGCCGGATTCGTCTTGTAGAAGTCCGGTGCGTTCAGCTGGGCCGTGATCAGGGCCTGTTCGTCTTCAAGCGAAGCGATCAGCTTGGGCAGCTCTTCCAGTTCGCGCTGTTCCTTGTTGTTCAGCTTCACTTTCTTGACAGGTGAGGCGACCGCCTCGGCAACTGGCGCCGGCGCGGCTTTCGGCGCTGGCGCAGTGGCGGCCGTCCCTTTCGGCTCCATGGCCTTGACGCGTTCCCAGTCGCTGTAGCCGCCGACGTACTCGCGCCACTGGCCCTGCCCTTCGGCCACGATGACCTGGGTCACGACGTTGTCGAGGAAGGTGCGGTCGTGGCTGACCAGGAACACGGTGCCGGTGTACTCCTCGAGCAACTCTTCGAGCAGTTCCAGGGTTTCGATGTCGAGGTCGTTGGTCGGTTCATCCAGCACCAGGCAATTGGCCGGCTTGGCGAACAGGCGCGCCAGCAGCAGGCGGTTGCGCTCGCCGCCCGAAAGCGACTTCACCGGCGAACGCGAACGCTCGGGCGCGAACAGGAAATCGTTGAGGTAAGTCATGACGTGCTTGCGCTGGCCATTGACCTCGACCCAGTCGCTGCCCGGCGAAATCGTGTCGGCCAGGCTGGCTTCCTCGTTCAGCTGGGTGCGCATCTGGTCGAAATAAGCCACGTTCAGCTTGGTGCCCAGGCGGGTGCTGCCGCTGTCGGCGGTCTCCTCGCCGAGGATCATCTTCAGCAGCGTGGTCTTGCCGGCGCCGTTCGGGCCGATCAGGCCGACCTTGTCGCCGCGCAGGATGGTGCCGGAGAAATTCGACACGATGATTTTCTCGCCGTAGGCCTTGGAGACGTTTTCCAGTTCCGCCACGATCTTGCCCGAGCGCTCGCCGGAGCCGACGTCGAGCTTGATCTGGCCCTGCTGCTCGCGGCGTGCCGAGCGTTGCAGGCGCAAGGCTTCCAGGCGCCGCACGCGGCCCTCGTCGCGGGTACGGCGCGCCTGCACGCCCTTGCGGATCCAGACTTCTTCCTGGGCAAGGAACTTGTCGAACTTGGCATTCTCGACTTCCTCGTTGGCCAGCAGTTCGCGCTTGCGTTCCTGGTAGGTGGAGAAATTACCCGGGAACGAAAGCAGGCGGCCGCGGTCGAGTTCGATGATGCGGGTGGCGACGTTGTCGAGGAAGCTGCGGTCGTGGGTGATGAACAGCACAGAGCCGCGGAATTCGCGCAGCAGGCCTTCGAGCCACATGATGGACTTGAAGTCGAGGTGGTTGGTCGGTTCGTCGAGCAGCAGCACGTCCGGCGCCGAAACCAGCGCCACGGCCAGCGCCACGCGCTTTTGCATCCCGCCCGACAGCGTCCCCATCTTCGCTTCGCGCGCCAGGCCCAGGCGGTCGAGCGTGGTGTCGACCTTGTTGCCCAGGTTCCAGCCATCGGTGGCGTCGAGCTTGACCTGGATCACGTGCATGCGCTCCATCAGCGCGTCGTCGTCGCCCTGGCCAAACTGGCCGGTCAGGGTTTCGTATTCGGCCAGCATACTTTGCAGCTCGCCCATGCCCGCGGCCACGGCGTCGAACACTGTGGACTCCGGGTCGAAGGTCGGTTCCTGTTCGACATAGGCGATTTTCAGGCCTTGCTGCATGACCAGCAAACCATCGTCGAGCTTGAAGCGGCCGGCGATGGTTTTCAGCAGCGAGGACTTGCCGGTACCGTTGCGGCCGATCAAGCCGACGCGCTCGCCGGTTTCGAGGGAAAAGTCCGCGTGGTCGAGCAGTGCGACGTGGCCGAAGGCCAATTGTGCGGAAGTGAGGGAAATGACAGCCATGATCTGTGTGCAAGCCGCCTGGCACGCCCCAGCGAGACGCGGCGCAGCGGAATAATTGAAAGAAGCGGGCATTGTACCGACTACGGCGCCAACACTTCCAAACAATCCGCTTTCCTCGGCTATAATTGTGCTCGGTTCACGATACCGGCCTGCCCCGCAGGGCCCGCTCGCCGAACCGCCAGTGCTGCCCCGGCAGCACGCGTGTCCTCCCCGTAGCACAATGGATAGTGCACATGCCTCCTAAGCGTGGGATACTGGTTCGATTCCAGTCGGGGGGACCACTCGCTACACGCCCTGCCTGTGGGCGCGACCCAGCCGACCATGCAATCTGCATCGTCGATACGCTCGAGTCGTCATCGCCCAGCCGGATGGCCTGAATGGAAGCATCGGTGCGTTCCGCCATGTCGCAGCCAGGTTCGGGCGGACCATGTGTAAGCGCGATAGGGAACTGTCCAGCGCCTGCCGATCGGTGTAAACCGTTTCCCCACCACGCCAATCGCCGCCAAGCGTGCCCTGCCGAACATAAAACCACCACTTTCCCGGTTACGATTGTCCCACTCCACCGGCAAAGAGGACGGCCCCCATGTTCGACTTCATCACGAATTTTCTCGAGAAAAGCGGCTACCTCGGCGTCTTTGCGTTGATGGCATTGGAAAATATTTTCCCGCCGATTCCGTCCGAGATGATCATGCCCTTCGCTGGCTTCGTGGCCGCGCGCGGCGACCTGAATGTAGTGGGCGTGCTGGTCGCGGGAACCGCTGGTTCGGTGGCGGGCGCCCTGCCCTGGTATTACGCGGCCAAGGTATATGGCTGCGAGCGCCTGAAGAAACTGGCCGACCGCCATGCGCGCTGGCTCACGGTGAGCGCGGACGACATCGACAAGGCCCTGGACGCCTTCCACAAGCACGGCAAGAAAGCGGTCCTGTTCGGACGCCTGGTGCCGGCCGTGCGCACGCTGATCTCGGTGCCGGCCGGCCTTGGCGACATGAAACTGGGCCAGTTCCTGCTGTATTCGAGCATCGGTTCGCTGGCCTGGACCGGCCTGCTGACGGCCGCCGGCTTCCTGCTCGAAGACAACTACAAGGAAGTCGCGAAGTACGTCGACCCGGTGTCGAAAGTCATCCTCGGTGCGATGCTGGCCTGGTACCTGTACCGCGTGGTCACCTACAAGAAGGCGGCCAGGGGCGCGTCCGGCCGGAAGCAGCAGGAACACGAACGGACCTGAAGCAAGGCCGCACGCGCCCCCACCGCAATCGCTCAGTCTTCTTCCAGCCGCCCCGCCTGGCGCTCGACAGCGCCACGCGCCGCGGCCAATGCAGCCGCCACCTCGTCCCGCGCCAGCGCTTCCTGGCCGTGGCCCTGGCCCAGGCGCGCCGCGGCCGCATGCAGGCCGAGCGTCGCGCAGCCTTCCTGCAAACGCGCCAGGCGCGCACGCGCGGCCGCCGCATCGAGCAGCAGCGCGTCCAGGCCGGCCATGGCATCGTCGATCTGGCGCGCCAGACCGCCGTAATACAGGCGCAGGCGCGCCAGGTCGATGCCGAGGCGGCGCGCGCTGTCTTGCGGTGCTTCCACCGGCATGGCGGCGGCCAGGTAGGGCCGCAGCTGCTCGACGCGGAAAGGCTTGACCACATAGCCGTCGGCGCCCAGGCCGGCCGCCTCGCTCATGCTGGCGCCATCGCCGGCGGCCGAGACCAGCACGAAGGGCGTGGCGGCCAGCTGCGGATGGGCCTTGACGCGCGCCAGCAGCTCGGTGCCCGACAAATGCGGCATGCGCAGGTCGCAAAACACCAGGCCCGGGCGCAGGCCGCCTTCCAGCTGGCGCCAGGCGTCGGCGCCGTCCTCGGCTTCCAGGATCTCGAAACGGCCGCAGGTATCGACCAGGTGCATCAGCATCATGCGCGAGACCACGTCGTCGTCGACGACCAGGACCTGCATGGCCGCGTGCGGCTTGTTGTGGCTTGTTGGGGACATCGGATCGGCTCGGAGGATCAGGTGAGAGAGGTATCGAAGGCGTCGAGCAGCGCGTCCAGGCGCACCAGGCCGGCATGCAGCTCGTCGCGGCGGCCGCCGTCGGCTGCCTTTTCCAGGCGCGCGCAGAGTACCGCCAGTTCGCCGGCGCCAAGGTGTCCGGCGCTGCCGCGCAAGCCATGCAGCACGCGCGCGCAGGCCTCGTCGTCGCGGCTATCGACGGCCTCGCGCAGCTCCTGGCGCCGGCGCGGCAGGTCGGCGGCAAAGGCGGCGCGCAGGCGCAGCTGCAGTTCGCCAGCCCGGCGCGCCGGTAACGGTAACGGCATCGGCGCGGAAATAGGCGCCGCCAGATCAGCAGCGGCACCGGCAGCGGGTGCGGGTGCGGGTGGGAAAGCAGGATCGACACCGAACAGCGCATCGAGTTCGGCCGTCGTCGGCGCCGGCGCGTCCATCGGCGCCAGCGCGATGCCGCGCGCCAGCTGGCGTTCGATGGCCAGGCCGAGCTGCTGGTGCAGCGCCGCCTCGTCGATCGGCTTGGCCAGGAAGGCATCCATGCCGCAGGCCAGGTAGCGGTCGCGGTCCTCGTCGCTGGCATTCGCGGTGAGCGCGACGATCATGATGCGCGGGTCGAGCACCGGCGCTTCCAGGGTGCCGCCGGCGCGGATCAGGCGGGTGGCGGTGGCGCCGTCGATCTCCGGCATGCGCCCGTCCATCAGCACGATGTCGTAGGCCGTCCGCGCGCAGGCCGCCACCGCCAGCGCGCCGTTCTCGACGATGTCGATGGTGTGGCCCATGTCCTCGACCATCATGCGCGCGATGATCTGGTTGGTGGCGAAGTCTTCGGCGCACAGCACGCGCAGGCGGTGGGTGTGCGGGACGACAGGCGCCGGCTCGGCCCGGACCGGCTCCGCCCCTGCTTCGAACGGCAGCACGAAGCTGAAGGTGCTGCCCGCCCCCGGTTCGCTGTGGGCCTCGATGCTGCCGTCCATCAGTTCGACCAGCTGGCGGCAGATCGCCAGGCCCAGGCCGGTGCCGCCGTAGCGGCGCGTGGTGGTGGCGTCGGCCTGCTCGAACTTCTGGAACAGGCGCGGCAAGGCCTCGGCGGCGATGCCGATGCCGGTGTCCTGCACCGAGAAGCGGATCAGGTGCCGCGCCTGCTGCAAGCGCGGTTCCGCCTGCGCCCCGTCCTCGGCCAGGTGCTCGACCCGCTCGACGCGCAGCGTCACCTGTCCGGCCGGCGTGAACTTGAAGGCATTCCCGACCAGGTTCACCAGCACCTGGCGCAAGCGGGTCGGATCGCCCTGCACGAAGCGCGGCAAATCGGGCGCCAGCTCGATCGCGAAGTCGACGCTGAGCGCGGCCGCCTGCTCCTCGAACAAGGCGGCCACGTTGCCGATCGCCGCGTCCAGCGCGAAGTCGATGTTCTCCACCGTGAGCTTGCCGGCCTCGATCTTGGAAAAGTCGAGCAGGTCGTTGATGAGCGCCAGCAGCGCCTCGGCGTTGGCCTGGCCGCGCGCGATCTGCTCGCGCGTGCTGTCCTTGACCTGGCCGTCGCGCAGCGCGAAGCCGAGCATGCCGATCACGCCGGCCAGCGGCGTGCGCATCTCGTGGCTCATGTTGGCCAGGAATTCGGACTTCTGGCGCGCCGCATCCTCGGCGCGGCGCGCCGCCAGCTGCAGGCGCCGTTCGTTCTCGTGCAGGGCGCGGTTCGCTTCCCCGAGTTCGATGGTGTTCTGGCGCACCTGCTGCTCGCGCTCGCGCAGTTCCTGGGTCTGGCGCTCGAGCAGGCGGTTCTGCAGCGCGATTTCCTCGGTGCGCGCACCAACCTGGCGCTCCAGGCGCAGCTGCTGGCGCCGCAGGTTGCGCGTGCGCAGGCGGTAGCCGCCATAGCCGGCGCTCAGCAGCAGCACGATGCCGGCCACGCGGAACCACCAGGTGCCCCAGGCCGGCGGCTCGATGATGATTTCCAGCGTGGCCGGGGTCTCGCTCCAGACCCCGTCCTTGTTCGCCGCGCGCACAAGGAACATGTAGCGGCCCGGGTCGAGGTTGGTGTAGGTGGCGAAGCGCTTGCCGGCGTCGGCGTTCACCCAGGCCTGGTCGAAGCCTTCGAGCTTATAAGCGAAGCGGTTGCGCTTCGGCGCGGCGTAGTGCAAGGCCGAGAATTCGAGCGAGAACACCGAGTGCCGCGACGACAGGGTGATCGTGCGCGCGTTCTCGATCGGGCCGTCGAGCAGTTCCGGGTACGCTTGCTGCACCGGGCGGTTGAAGATCTGGAAACCGGTGATCACGGCGCGCGGCGCGATGCGGTTGTAGCGCAGCGCGCGCGGATCGAACGCGGTGATGCCGTTGAAGCCGCCGAAGTACAGGGTGCCGTCGGGCGCGCGCGCCGCGGCGGCATCGAAATAGGCGCCGTCCACGGTGCCGTCGGCGGCCGTGTAGCTGCGCCAGGTGTTCGTCGACGGCTCGAAGCGCGACAGGCCATTGGTGGTGCTGATCCAGATGGCGCCGTCGGCGTCTTCCAGCATCGCCGCCACGGCGTCGTCGACCAGGCCGTCGCGCATCGTGTAGCGGACAAAACTGACCGACCCGTCGGCGGCCGTCACCATCTTGTTCAGGCCGACCGCGGTGCCGACCCAGACATTCCCGGCGCGGTCTTCCATCAGGTAGTGGATCTCGTCGTGACTCAGGCTGGTGGGGTCGTAGCCGTCGTGGCGGAAGTGGCGGAAGCGGCCGCTGGCGCGGTCGAGCAGGTCGAGGCCATTGAAGGTGCCGACCCAGAGCCGCCCGCGCCGGTCTTCCAGCACCGGGCGCACCATGTTGTCGGCCAGGCTGGCCTGGCGCGCGGGGTCGTGGCGGTAGCTGGTCACGCGGCGCGTGGCCGGGTCGAGCATGTGCAGGCCGCCCTTGGTGGCGATCCACACCATGCCGTCGCGGCCCAGGCTCATGGCGCGCACATTGTTGGCGTTCGCCGCATTGCTGTCGTCCTCGGCCAGCACCTGGCGTTCGAAACGCCCGCTGCCCACATCGAAGCTGGTGATGCCGCTGCGCCCGCCGATCCAGAGCAGGCCCTGGCGGTCGCGCACCACGGCGCTCACCGCGTTGTCGATCAGGCTGTTCGGGTTGCCGGGCTCGTGGCGCCAGATGCGGTTCGCCTGGCCGGGCGCGGCCGGGTCGTACAGCTGCAGGCTGGAGGTGCTGGCCAGCCACAGCTTGCCGCTGCCGTCGTTCTCGATGCCCTTGACCCGGTTGTCGGCCGTGCTGGCGCCGTCGCGCTCGCGCACGATGCGGGCGAAGCCGCCGCTGCCGAGGTCCACGCGCGAGACGCCGGCATACCAGGTGCCGACCCAGAAGGTGCCGACCCGGTCGCGGTACAGCGCGGCGATGTGGTTGTCGGCCAGGCTGTGGCTGTCGGCCACCATCTGGCGGTGGGTCTCGAAGCGCGCGCGCGGCGCGTCCCAGCGGTACAGGCCGTCGTCGTGGGCGCCGGCCCAGACCTGGCCCTGGGCGTCCTGGTAGAGGGCGCTGATCCAGGTGCGCGGAATGCCTTGCTCCGGGCCGAGCGGCTGGCGCCGTCCCACCCCGGGCCCGGCCAGCGCCATCCGTTCGACGCCGCCAAAGGCGCCGATCCACAGCGTGTTGGCGGCATCGACCAGCAGCGCGTGCACCGCTTCGCGCGGGCCCGGCGTGGGGCTGTCGTGGTGGGTGAAGCGTTTCAGCTTGAGGTCGAAGCTGTCGACGCCGGCGCTGCTGCCAATCCACAGCAGCCCGCTGCGGTCGAGCGCGAGCGCATTGATGTCGTCGCTGGCCAGGCCGTCGGGGTCGCCGGGAACGTGGTGCCAGGTAGTGAAGCGGCCGCTGGCGACGTCGAAGTGCTGCAGGCCGTCGCCGGTGCCGAGCCAGAAGCCGCCCTTGCCGTCGTCGATGATGGCGCGCACGTGGCGGTTGCCGTTGCCGCGCCGCGCTGGTTCGTCGGGCAGGAACTGGTGGAAGCCCTGGGTGGCCGGGTCGTAGCGCGCCAGACCGCCGTCGGTGCCGATCCAGAGCCGCCCCTGGCGGTCGATGTGCAGCACGCGGATCCAGTTGCTGGGCAGGGTGCCGGGGTCGCCGACGACGTTGCGGAAGTTGACGAAGCGGTAGCCGTCGAAGCGCGACAGGCCGTTCTGGGTGCCGAACCACATGAAGCCGTCGCTGTCCTGGGCCATGGCCAGCACCGATTCCTGGGCCAGGCCATCCTCGACGCTCAGGTGCTCGAAGCGCATGGTGGGCGCCGGCGCAGCCGAGGCCGGCGCGGCGAATCCGCCGGCCAGGGCCAGCAGCAGGACGAACAGCAGCGCTTTCATGCGAACCAGGAAACCGTCAGGCGAGCATGAATGGGGCAGGAAGCTGGCGCCCCTGCCCTGTCCGCTATCGTTCGGCTTGTCTGTTCCCTATCCACCCCGCAAGGGTAGCAAACAATATGAAGCTGGAGGGAAATAAATACGCCGCCAGCCCGCCTTTATTCCCCTTTTGCAACGCCTTCGCGCCGCGGGTCGGCGCCGCCGAACCACCAGGACTCGCCGTGGATGGCCATGCGCATGATGCCGTGCAGGCCGGAGTTCTGTTCGGTCTGCTGGACCTTGTGGCCGCGCGCCTTCAGGGCGTCGACCGTGGCTTGCGGGAAGCGGCCGGCCTCGATCTCGGTCGGGCCGTTGCGGCTGCCGAAGTTCGGCAGCGCGATCGCCTGCTGCATGTTCAGGCCCCAGTCGAGGGTGCCGACCAGGGTCTTGGCCACGTAGTTGATGATGGCCGGGCCGCCCGGCGAGCCGATCGCCAGCACCAGCCTGCCGGTGTGCTTGTCGAAGACGACCGTCGGCGACATCGCGCTGCGCGGCCGCTTGCCCGGTTCGACGCGGTTCGCCACCGGACCGTCCTTGTCGCGCGCCGCGAAGCTGAAGTCGGTAAGCTGGTTGTTCAGGATGAAGCCGTCGACCATCTGGCGCGAGCCGAAGGCGTCTTCCACGGTGGTGGTCATCGAGAGGCCGGCGCCATGGCTGTCGACCACCACCATGTGCGAGGTCGACGGGGTTTCGATGGCGTTGTCCTTGCCCCAGAGCCAGGCCGTTTCCATGCCCGGCGGATTGCCGGCCGGCGCTTCGCCCATCGACTTGTCGCCGATCAGGGCGGCGCGCTTGGCGAGGTAGGCCTTGTCGATCAGGCCCGGCAGGCCGCGGCCCGGCAGCGGCACGAAGTCGGTATCGGCGGCGTAGCGGTTGCGGTCGGCGTAGGCCAGGCGGCCGACTTCCGAGAACAGGTGCACCGCGTCCGCGCTCGGCACGCCGTCGGTTGGCGCGAGTGCGCGCATGTCGCGGGTTTCGAACATGGCCAGCATCTGGGCCACGGCGATCCCGCCCGAGGATGGCGGCGGCATGCCGCACACGGTGTACACGCGGTAGTCGCTGCAGACCGGCTCGCGCACCTTGGGGCGGTAGCCGGCGATGTCTTTCGCGGTCAGCAGGCCCGGATTGGTCGGGTGCGACTTCACCTTGCTGGCGATGTCGCGCGCGATATGGCCCTTGTAAAAGGCGTCGGCGCCGCCGTCCGCGATTTCGCGCAGGGTCTTCGCCAGCGCCGGGTTCTTCAGCAGGTAGCCGACCGGGCGCGGGTCGCCGGCCTTGTCGTAAAAGTAGGCGGCGGCGGTCGGGTCCTTGCGGATATGGGCGTCCCACATCAGCATGCCGTTCAGGCGCGCGCTGACCGGGAAGCCGCGCTCGGACAGACGGATCGCCGGGCCGAACAGGGTTTTCCACGGCAGCTTGCCGTGCTGCTTGTGGGCCAGTTCGAGCATGCGCAGCACGCCGGGGGCGCCGACCGAACGACCGCCGACCACGCCGGCGGTGCGCGACAGCGGCGTGCCGTCGGGCTTTTCGAACAGGTGCTCGTCGGCTGCCATCGGCGCGGTCTCGCGGCCGTCGAAGGCTTGCGTTTTCTTGCCGTCGTAGTGGACCAGGAAGGCGCCGCCGCCGATGCCCGAGCTTTGCGGCTCGACCAGGGTCAGCACCATTTGCGTGGCGATCGCCGCGTCGATGGCGGTGCCGCCTTTTTTCAGCATCTCGTAGCCGGCTTCGACCGCCAGCGGATTGGCGGCGGCGACCATGTACTTGCGCGCGGCCCAGCCGGCCTTTTCCTCGTAGCCGGTGGCGATTTCCGGCGCGCGCTGGGCGCTGTCCTGGCCAACCGGGTCGGCGGTCTTTTGCGCAAGCGCCGGGCTCGCCGGCAGGATGATGCCGGCCAGGGCGGCCAGCAGGGTGGCGCTGGCGCGCAACTGCAAGGTGATCATGGACTCTCCAAAAAGCAAAACGGGCGTGCAACCAGGGCCGCACGCCCGATACCATTTGGCATCCTACCTCAAATTGTCAAACGGCTCATGGCACCATGTAAAGTGCGCCCGGGACGTTTCCCGCTGTCCTTACTTGGGTTGCATGCGGATCGCACCGTCGAGGCGGATGGTTTCGCCGTTCAGCATGACGTTTTCGATGATGGCCTTGGCCAGGTGCGCGTACTCCTTCGGCATGCCAAGGCGCGGCGGGAACGGCACCATCTTGCCGAGCGAATCGCGCACTTCCTGCGGCATGCCCATCAGCATCGGGGTCTCGAAGATGCCCGGCGCGATGGTCATGACGCGGATACCGCTGCGCGCCAGGTCGCGCGCCATCGGCAGGGTCATGCCGGCCACGGCCGCTTTCGAGGAGCCATAGGCCGCCTGGCCGATCTGGCCGTCAAAAGCCGCCACCGAGGCGGTGTTGATGATGATGCCGCGCTCGCCGTATTCGCCGGCTTCGGTATTGCCCATCGCCTCGGCCGCCAGGCGCGACATGTTGAAGGTGCCGACCAGGTTGATGTTCACGGCGCGCTGGAACACCTCCAGCGGGTGCGGGCCGTCCTTGCCGACGGTCTTCACGGCCGGGGCCACGCCGGCGCAGTTGACCAGGCCGCGCAGCGTGCCCAGCGCGACCGCCGCCGCGACCACCGCCTGGCCATCGGCCTCGGAGGTGACGTCGCACTTCACGAACTGGCCTTTCAGTTCCGCTGCCACGGCCTCGCCGCGCTCGGCCTGCACATCGGCGATGACGACCTTGCCGCCGGCCGCGGTGATCATGCGCGCAGTCGCCTCGCCCAGGCCCGACGCGCCGCCGGTGACGATGAACACATTGTCTTGAATTTGCATGGCTTTTCCCTATCTCCCTGTTCGCGTTCTCGTTTTGACGTTTACGTTAACGTCAACTCGGCGATTGTAGCGAACTTTTGGGTCGAAAAGCCATGCCACGGCTTAAAAGCACTGCACGTTAATCCCGTTGCGGGTGCAGAGCCGTCCTTCGCTGCTGACGCCGGCGTTGCCGACATTCGTCTGGTAAGTCGTGCCGCCGGTATCGGTACAGGTGTTGCCGAGGCAGCTGTTGAGCTGGGCCGAGCCCGGCCGCACGGGCGCTGGCTGGACTGGCGGCGGGACGGCGGGCGGGACGGTTGCATTCGGCTGCACCGCGGGCACGCGGGCGACGCTTTCCTGGACCGAACGGCGCGGGGTACTGGTCTGCTTCTTCGTCCCCTTGCTGTCGGTCCTGGCCGGGTCTTGCTGCTGCGGCGCCGGGCGTGCCGAGGGGTCGGGCTGGCGGTGCGGCTGCTGCTGCGGCATGCCGCCGGCTTTTTCTTCCTGGGCCTGCGGGGTTTGCTCGGGCTGGGCGCCGGGCTCGGACCGGGTCGTCTGCGGATGCAGAACCGGGCCGTAGCTGGGGCCGGTAGCAGGTGCGGGCTGGCGCGCCGCCTGGGACGCCTGGCCGGCCTGGGCTTGCGGCTGGGCTTGCGGCTGGGCTTGCGCATGGGCCGGGCGCGCGGCAGCGGCCGCGGCCAGGCCGGCGAGCAGGACCAGGGCGATCCGGGTCGCCCGGAAAGGCGTCGAGTGCTTCAGATGGGATGCTTGCTTCATGCTGTCCTCCATGCGGCGCGTGGCCAGTGTAAGCAATGAAAGGGATTATCCGCCGCCCCTGCCCGCCATGGCGCGCGCCAGCGTGACCGCTGCGTCAAGTACCTGTCAGTTTCGCGGTTTACGCTGGGAGCACGATCCGGCGACGAGCAGCGCGATGGCCGCGACGACAATGACAACGATGGAGACAGCCATGCAGACAGTTCACGCGCTCTACCAGGCCCGGCGCACCGACGCCGCCGGCGCCCTGGCCCGCTTGCAGGACGGGGACATGATCGTCGTACCGACCGGCGTCGGCGAGCCGCCCACCCTGCTCGGCGCCCTGTCCGACGCGCGCACGCGCTGGCAAGGCATTCGGGTGGCGCAGATCCTGGCGATGCGCAGGTACGGTTACTTTGACCAGGACACGGCGCGCCACGTGCGCCACGCGGCGCTGTTCTTCGGCGGCGCCTCGCGCGGGGGCGGCCAGGGCGGCTGGTGCGACTTCATCCCGAATTATTTTTCCGAAATCCCGACGCTGATCGAACGCGGCCTGATGCCGGCCGACGTCGTCTTCGCCATGGCTTCCAGCATGAATGCCCAGGGCTACTTCGCGCTCAGCCTGGGCACCGACTACACGATGGCGGCGCTGGCCAAAGCGCGCGTGGTGGTGCTGGAGGTGAACCCCAACGTGCCTTTTGCCCACGGCCAGTGCCATGTGCACATTTCGCAGGTAACGGCGCTGGTCGAGGACGACGCGCCTATCCTGGAAGTCGGGCTGCCCGCGATCGGGCCGGTGCAGGAAGCCATCGGCAAGCACGTGGCCGGCATGATCGAGGATGGCTCGACCCTGCAGATCGGCTACGGCGGCATTCCCGATGCGGTGGTGATGCAGCTGACGCACAAGCGCGACCTCGGCATCCACACCGAGATGATCGGCGACGGCATCCTGAAGCTGGTCGAGTGTGGTGCCGTGACCAACCGGCGCAAGACCCTGCTGCCCGGCAAGATGGTGGCGACCTTCGCCCTCGGCTCGCGCAAGCTGTACGACTTCATGCACCAGAATCCGATGCTGGAGATGCACCCGTCGAACTTCACCAACGACCCGTACATCGCCGGCCAGAACGACAAGCTGGTGTCGATCAATGCCAGTTTGCAGGTTGATTTGCTCGGCCAGTGCGGCAGCGAAAGCATCGCCCACCTGCCCTATTCCGGCACCGGCGGCCAGGTTGACTTCGTGCGCGCGGCCAACCGTTCGCGCGGCGGCCAGTCCTTCATCGTGCTGCCCTCGACGGCCAAGGACGGCGCCATCTCGCGCATCGTGCCGACGCTCACCCCGGGCACCCATGCCACCACCAGCAAGAACGACGTCAACTACGTGGTCACCGAATACGGCGTGGCCCAGCTGCGCGGCAAATCGGCCAAGCAAAGGGCGCAGGAACTGATCGCGATTGCGCACCCGGACTTTCGCGGCTGGCTGCGCGAGGAAGCCAACCGGATGTGCGTTTTCTGATGGGAAACCTGCGCCGCTGACCTGCCCAGCCGTGCCATGATGGTTTCATGGCCGCGCTGGCGGCACCATCAATGGAGGCAGGATGAGCAAGGAACTGGGCATTACCAAGGACGACCATGTGCGCGGCAGCGAGGACGCGAAGGTCACGCTGATCGAGTATGGCGATTTCCAGTGCCCGTATTGCGCACGCGCGCATGCGGCGCTGGGCGAATTGCAGCGCCAGCATGGCGAGCGCTTGCGGCTGGTCTACCGGCACCTGCCGCTCTCAAGCCTGCACCCGCTGGCCCAGCCGCTGGCCGAAGCGGCCGAAGCCGCCGGCGCGCAGGGCAAGTTCTGGGACATGCACGATGCGCTGTTCGAGAACCAGGGCATGCTGGACGAGGACGCCCTGCCCGCACTGGCCGAGGCCATGCGCATCGATGGCGGGCGGTTCCGCGACGACTTCGAACGCGGGCGTTACCGCGACAAGGTGCTGGCGCAGGCCGAGGCAGGGCTCGCCGCCGGGGCCAGCGGGACGCCGAGCTTTTTCATCAATGGCGAACGCTATCATGGGGATTCGGACCATGCGTCGCTGGCGGAAGCGGTTGATCGGGCGTTGAAGCAGCGCTGAATGGATCCAGGCGCTCGGGTAGGCGCCGGGATAGGCGCCAGGACCGGTTCCGACCGGGCTGGCGGCCAAGGCTTGCTGCCCGCCCTT
>Ga0265797_10002903_pt1 | contig 28214 bp, 17 predicted proteins | sample P2T30metagenome_FD_192433 | JGI IMG/M metagenome (GOLD analysis project Ga0265797, IMG submission 192433) | Plant litter microbial communities from East Loma Ridge, Irvine, California - P2 T30 | ecosystem: Environmental > Terrestrial > Plant litter > Unclassified | place: USA: California...
CCTGACCGGCAATGGGCTGCAGGAGCAGCGCCTGCTGGCGCGCGACTACGCCAGCGTCTACACCACGCCCGACCAGACCCGCAACCGTTCGCTCCTGTTCAACCTGGCCGGCAGCCACGCCCTCGGCGACGACGTGCAGCTGTCCGGCAACCTGTACTACCGGAAGATCCGCACCGCCACCCTGAACGGCGATTTGAACGACGATGCGCTCGACCAGTCGGTGTACCAGCCCGGCGCGGCCGAGCGCGCGGCCCTGGCGGCCGCCGGGTACACCGGCGTCCCCGCCAGCGGCGCGAACGCCGCCAACACGCCTTTCCCGTCCTGGCGCTGCATCGCCAACGTGCTGCTCGACGACGAGCCGGCCGAGAAATGCAACGGCCTCCTGAACCGCAGCGACAGCCGCCAGCACAACTACGGCGCCAGCGCCCAGGCCACGCTGTCCGGCGCGTTGGGCGGCTACCGCAACCAGTTCACGATCGGCGCCGCCTTCGACGCCAGCCGCGTCGACTTCGGCCAGTCCTCGCAGTTCGGTTACCTGAATCCGGACCGCAGCGTCACGCCGGTCGACTTCTTCGCCGACGGCAGCGAGATCGACGACGACGGCACGCCCATCGACGCCCGTGTCGACCTGCGCGGCCGCACCAGGACAGGCAGCGTGTTCGCCAGCGATACGCTGAGCCTGACGGAGGCGCTGCACCTGACCCTGTCCGGCCGCTACAACCGCACCACGGTGCACAACCGCGACCGCATCCTGCCCGGCGGCGGCCCGGGCTCGCTCGACGGCGACCACCGCTTCAGCCGCTTCAATCCGGCCATCGGCCTGACCTGGGGCACGACGCGCACGCTGAACGCCTACGCCGGCTACAACGAAGGCAGCCGCACCCCGACCGCCGTGGAACTCGGCTGCGCGGATCCTGAAAATCCCTGCAAGCTGCCGAACGCGATGGCGGGCGACCCGCCGCTGCGCCAGGTCGTCACCAAGACCTGGGAGGCCGGCCTGCGCGGCACGGTCCAGGGCGTGCGCTGGAATGCGGGCGTATTCAAGGCGGACAACGTCGACGACATCCTGTTCGTGGCCGACAACGCGGCCGGCTTTGGCTACTTCCGCAACGTCGGCAAGACGCGGCGCCAGGGCGTCGAGCTTGGACTCGACGGGAAAACCGGTGCGCTCGACTTCTCCGCCAGTTACACCTGGCTGGACGCAACCTTCCGCAGCCCCGAGCTGTTGAACGCGCAAGCCAACAGCAGCGCGGACGACGACGGCAATATCGCGGTCCGGCCGGGTGAGCGCATGCCGCTGATTCCGCGCCACGTGTTCAAGGGCAGGGTGGAGTGGCGCGTCACGCCGGCATGGTCGGTGGAAGCGGGCGTGCAGGCGGTATCGGGGTCGAACGCGCGCGGCAACGAAAATGGCGGCCACCAGCCCGACGGGACGTATTTCCTGGGCAGCGGCAGGTCGGGCGGCTATGCCGTGTTCGACCTCGGCGCCACCTGGGACATCACGCCGCGCCTGCGCTTCTTCGCCCAGGTGAACAACCTGTTCGATCGCCGCTACGCGAGCGCCTCGCAGCTGAACGCGACGGGCTTGACGGCCGAAGGCAACTTCATCGCGCGGCCGTTTTCGAGCGCCGGCGACAACAGCAGCGTGGTCGCCTCGACCTTTTACGCGCCGGGCGCGCCACGCACGATCTGGGCCGGCCTGCGCTACTCGTTTGGTCAGTAAAACTAGATCATTTGAGCAGCGCGGGATCGTAACCCAGCGCCCGGACGGCGCGCATCTCCTGCTCGCGTCGCGCCTTTTCCGCCTCGCCGACCACGGTCCTGGGCAGCGGCGGCTGCGGGGTGGTGGCGAGGATCGTGGCCTCGTCGTCGCGCGGCAGCGCCCGTGCCGGCAGCGGCTGCGCCGGCCCGTTCAGGTCCATCATTTCCAGGCCGGCCAGCAGGTAGGCACCGGTGGCGTAGGGACCGACGTCGTCCGGCCTGGTCGGTACCGGACGGTCGCCGGTCTTCTGCGCCGCCCCGACCAGGCCGTTCGGCAGCACGTGGCGGTTCAGCGCCGCCCAGCCCCTGGTCACGGCGGGCTGATACACAGCGCGCTCCAGCAGCCCATGGTTGATGCCCCAGGCCAGCGCATACACGAAGAAGCTTGATCCCGAGGTTTCGGGTTCCGGGAAACCCTGCGGATCATTCAGGTCGCTGCGCCACAGGCCATCCGGCTGCTGCAGCTCGATGACGCGGCCGGCCATCTTGCGGAAGATGTCGACATAGAAGCCGCGGCCCTCGAAGCCGGCCGGCATGGCTTCGAGCGTGCGCGCCAGGCCGCCCATCACCCAGCCATTGCCGCGCGCCCAGTACACCGGCTTGCCCCTGGAGCCCAAGTGGTCATTGTCGCGGAAGCGCTCGTCGCGCAGGAACAGGCGGTCCTGTTCGACCCACAGGCGGGCCGCGGTGCGGCGCCCTTCCCTGTCCATCGCGCGCAGGTAGGCAGCGTTCCCGGTGAGGGCGGACTGGCGCGCCAGCACCGGCGGGGCCATGAACAGGGCGTCGCACCACCACCAGATGAGCGCCGGCGTTTCCTGCGGCCGGTCCAGGTGCGGCAGCATGAAGTCCAGGCGCTGTTGCAGCGGCATCAGCACGCCGCGCTGGCCACGGCGCGCATACAGTTCCTGGTACAGGTCGCCGATGGCCAGGTCGTCGGCGTTCAACAGCCCGCGTTCGGTGCGCGCGCCGCGCAAGGCATAGTTGTAGTGCTCGGCGGTGGCGCTCAGGAAGCGCAGCGTATTCGGCTTGCTTGAAACGCGCGCCAGCCGGGACGCGCCGACGTAGAACACGGCGGCCACCCAGTTCGAGGAGATCTCGGACAGATTCGAGCCGGTCGACAACTGGATCGGGCGCCGGCTCATGTCGGCAATCTGCGCCGCAGCCACGTACTCGAGCACCGGCAGCACGGCGTCACGCGCCGGCAGCCTGTCGGGCGCGAAGCGCAGGTCCGGCCGGGCGGGCAGGGTGAGCCAGCTGGCTTCGATGCCGGCCACCTGCGCCGCGTCGAAGGTATCGGCGGCCGCCATCACTGGACATGCCAGCAGGCCGGCCAGCGCCAGCGCAGTCAGGCGGCGCAGCGTCATGGCCGCGCCGCTTGGTAAGCGTCGAGCGCCTTCTGCGGCATCGGCGTGTACCAGGCGTAGCCGTTGCGGCGGCCCTTGGAGATGCCGTTGACATCGTCGTGGATGGACTTGTCGCGGTCGCCGAAGATCGGCTGGCCGCTCCGGATATCGTAGTTGCGCGACCAGATCGGTCCCGCCCCTGGCCTGTCGACCAGCTTGCGGCCTTCTTCGTCATTGACCTTGGTGAAGGCCTTGCCGTAGATGGCGTGGGACTTGAGCCACTGGACGCCGGCATCGACAGCGGCGCGGATCTCCGGCGTCTGCTTCGGCTGGCGCATCAGGAACAGCAGGACCTCGGTGCTCTCGGCGCTGGCCAGCGAGCGCATCTCGTAGTTGCGCGCCGAAATCGGCTGCAGCGTGATGGCGTCGACCTGCTGCGGCCAGACCGTCTTCCTGCCGTCGACGACGACCTGGGCGTCGAGGATCGGGCGGATCGCACGGGCGCTGGCGGCGCCGGCCCTCTGGCGCAGGCTTGGGGGCACGAAGGCGAAGTCGGGCTGGCCCTCGGCCACGTCCTCGAGGATCATCGCGGCTTCGGCCACGGCGTTGTCGTTGAAGGTGATCCCGTCGTGGAAACCGCCTTCGAGCGGGTAGACCTGGGGCCAGCCGCCGTTCGGGTATTGCGCCATCAGGAGGTAGTCGATGGCCTTGATGATGCTGGCACGGTAGGCGTCGCCTTCCTTGCCCGGCAACTGCGCCTGGACGCGCGCCAGGTAGCGCATCTCGCCCGTGGTCGCGCCATTGTCCAGGGTGCCCACGAAGGTCCAGTGGCGGTCGCGCGGCGAATCGAAGTTGCCGGTGCCGGTTTCCATCGTCTCGGCGTCGTTGGCGTAGTGCTGGCCGCGCAGGCGCGGCGCCTTGGTGCGGTCCTGGTTCTTGCTCCAGCCGCCGGACGGGGTCTGGAAGCTGACGATCGTGTCGGCGATGGCGCGCGCCTCGCTTGAGCCGTACCAGGCGGCCTCGCGGTTGCGCGGCATCTTGCCGCTGCCGGGCTGGGGCGGCGGTGGCGCGGCTTCGCCCGGACGCAGTTCGGCGGCCAGCGTATCCTGGTCGAGGCGGCGCTGCTTGTCGGAGCGCGCGATGTAGTCGGTCCAGGCCGCGCGCTGCGCCGCCGGCAGTTCGTTCAGGCGCGCCGTGCCGACCTCCAGCGCGGGCGTGTTGGTGCCGATGACGGCGCCATGGCCGGGCGCGGCGAGGGCGAGGCCCACGGCAGCGACCAGCATCAATACGGGGTAGGGTTTCACCGCTGTCTCCTTGATCTGTTTTCCCGACACTACTCAAGACGAACGGCGGCGCGACTTCCTCAGGCGGGACGGCAAACGCGCAAACACGTGATTGAAAGAGGGCGCGGCTTCACTTCCCGCGCTTCGATATGGTTGAATGGCCCGGCTCGCGTCGACCCGGCGCCCGTCTGAAAGGAAGTCCAGCCCATGCCACCGCTTTCCCTGTCCCGCCGCCGCCTGATGTTCTCCGCCGCCGCGGGTGGCATGGCGCTGGCCCTGCCGCTGACCGGCATGAACGCCGCGACGAACGCCTCCGACCGCATCGACCGCAAGGCCCTGGTCACGCGCCACAACCCGGTCCTCAAGGGCGTCGATCCGCACGCGCCGCTCATGCTGGGCAACGGGAACATCGGCTTCACAGCGGACATCACGGGCCTGCAGACCTTCACCGACGCCTACAGCAAGATCGCACCGCTGCTGGTCGAGGCGCAGTGGGCATGGCACAGCTTCCCGAACCCGCAGGGCTATACGGTGCGCGACACCCAGGTCGCCATCGACGTGCGCGGCCGGCCCCGGCGCTACGGCTACATCCGCGACTGGAACGAGGCCGCGAACAATCCGGCGGTGGCCTGGATCCGCGAAAACCCGCACCGCTTCTCGCTGGGCCGGGTGGCGCTGGACCTGCGGGCGAAAGATGGCACGCCGGCGCGCCTGGCCGACATCCGCGAGACGCGCCAGACCCTCGACCTGTGGACTGGCACGCTGACCAGCCGCTTCGTCTACGATGGCGAAGCGGTTACCGTGATCACCCGCGTGCTGCCGGACCAGGACACGGTGCAGGCCGAGGTGACTTCGCGCCTGGTGGCGCAGGGACGCCTGGGCGTCGCCGTGCGCTTTCCGGGCGTGTCCCGGACCCTCAATCCCGACCCCGCGGACTGGTCGCATCCCGACACGCACGCCACCGCCGAGCTGTCGCGCAAGGCCGGCGAAGTGCGCATCAAACGCCAGCTCGACGCGACCGTCTACCACGCGGCCATCGCCGCACCGGGCGCCACGATCGAAAAGACGGACACGCACGCTTACCGCGTCGGCAGCCAACGCGCGACCCTGAGCATGATGGTCCAGTTCTCGCAGACGCCCGGTGCGCCGCTGCCCACGCCGGCAGCGGCTGCGGCGGCCGTGGCGCGGCACTGGCGCGATTACTGGAGCGAGGGCGGCATGGTCGACTTTTCAAGCGCGACCGACCCGCGCGCCAAGGAACTGGAGCGCCGCGTCATCCTGTCGCAATACCTGATGGCGGTGAATGCCGCCGGCCGTTTCGCGCCGCAGGAGGAAGGCCTGTTTTCCAACAACTGGAACGGCAAGTCGCACCTGGAGATGCATCCCTGGCACTCGGCCCACTTCGCGCTGTGGGGACGCCCTCGGCTGCTGGAGAACAGCCTCGGATGGTACGTCGGCTTCCTGCCGCAGGCCAAGGCGCGGGCGCGCGAGCAGGGCGTCGCCGGCGCCTGGTGGCCGAAGATGATCGGGCCGGATGGCGTCGACAGCCCGTCCAAGGTCTCGCCCTTCATCATGTGGCAGCAGCCCCACCCCATCTATATGAGCGAGCTGCTGTACCGCGCCGAGAAGGGCGGCGGCGCGCGCGTGCTGAAAGCCTATGGCGAACTGGTCGAGGAAACGGCGGCACTGCTGGCGTCCTTTCCCTACGTCGATGAAAAGAGCGGCAAGGTCCGCCTCGGCCCGCCGATCATCCCGGTGCAGGAAAACTTCGACCCGCTGTCCACGGTCGATCCAGCCTTCGAAGTCGCCTACTACCGCTGGGGTATCGAGACCGCGCAGGCCTGGCGCGAGCGCGCGGGCAAGGCGCGGCGCGCCGACTGGGACGCCGTCCTCGCCAGATGGCCTGGCCTGGCGCAAAAGGATGGCCTCTACCTGCCGGTCGCATCCGAACCCGGTTTCTGGGACAAAGCCGCAGGGGGCTGCCGCGCGAATGCGATCGAGGAAAGCTGCCAGAACCGCGACCACCCCTCCTTCCTGATGCCGCTCGGCTGGCTGCCGGGCCGCGGTGTCGACAAGGCGACGATGCGGCGCACCTACGAGCGCATGCGGCGCGACTGGGACCTGCGCCAGACCTGGGGCTGGGACTATCCGATGCTGGCCATGACCGCCACGCGCCTGCGCGCACCGGAAGACGCCATCGATTGGCTCTTCTTCGATGCGAAAAACAACCAGTACGGCAGCACGGGCATGACGCCGCGCGTGCACCTGGACGCCCATGCCGCCGCCTTCGTGCCGAGCGCGATCGGCGCCGGGGGGCAGGCGGCCGGCAAGCCCGACGCCGGGCCCGACGGGCCGGGCTACCAGCGCGCCGCCGAAGCCTACTTCCCATCGAACGGTGGCCTGCTGCTGGCCGTGGCGCTGATGGCGGGCGGCTGGGATGGCCAGGCAGGCGGCGCGCCGGGCTTTCCGAAAACCGGCTGGAAGCTGAAGGTGGAAGGCTTGCTGCCCTCGCTGTAAGGACAGGGCGGCGTTCCCGAGAATTGAACTGCGGGCTGGTTGTTTTCGCAATTGCGGTTCGGCGCCGGCGGGCGCATGCTCGCGCTCATTCTTACCTCGACCATAAAGCACACGATGTCAATCTCGATTAGCCGCCGCAATCTCCTGGGCATGTCCGCAGCGCTTGGCCTGGTCGGCACCGTCAAGGCCGCCGGTCTCGACGCGGCGCAGGGCGAGTCCGGCGCACCCGATCCGCTGGCCATCCCCGACGAGGGCTGGACCCTCTGGCTCGACCGCAGCGCGACCTGGCAGCAGGACCTCATCTACCTGCCCGAGAACGTGCCGGCAGTGTCCAAGCTGCCGGTCAATCCACCCACCGGCGGCTGGGACGCGCTGTACAAGGGGCAGGGCCTGCAAGTGACCCTGCCGGCCACGGTCGAGGAACACTACTGGGGCCGGTTCGGCGAGCGCCCGTACACGGCCGACGAATACCGCTATGCCGAGGACGACCCGGTGCCGCAGAACGGCGCGGTGCCGGGCGTGTCGTGGTGGGTCAAGCAGATCGACATCCCGGCTTCGGCCAAAGGGAAGCAGGTCTGGCTGCACATCCGCGGCGCCCGCATGCGCGCCGAAGTCTTCCTGAACGAGGTGCTGGTCGGCTATTCGATCATGTCCGAACTGCCGATCGGCTGCGACCTCACGAAGGCAATGCGGCCCGGCCAGCCGAACCGCCTGGCGATCCGCATCACCAACCCCGGCGGGCGCTACGACTGGAAGGATTCGAACAACACCGCCTGGGGCCAGGTCAAGCTCTACCACTCGCATGGTTTCGGCGGCATCGACCGCGGCCTGCGCCTGTCGGTGCATCCGCTCGAAGGCCGCATCCGCGACGCCTGGGTGCTCAATACCCCGGACCCGCGCGTCGTCACCCTGCACGCGGAGATCGCGACCCGGCGCGCGGTGAAGGCATCTGACCTCACGGTCACGGTGCTCGATACGTCCGGCAAGCCAATGACGGGCGAGATCAAGGTCGAGCAGCTCGATGTGGCGGACGGCGTCGCCAGCGCGCGCCTGCGGGTGCGCGTGCCGTCGGCCAGGCTGTGGGACCTCGACACGCCCAATCTGTACCGCCTGCGCCTGCAGTGGAAGTCGGACGAGGCGGTCGACACGCGCACCGTGCGCTTCGGCTTCCGCTGGTTCGCCGCCGAAGGCATCGGCAAGAACGCACTGTTCCGCCTGAACGGGCGCCGCATCAAGCTGTACACCTCGATTTCCTGGGGCTTCTGGGGCTACAACGGCCTGTTCCCGACGCCCGAGCTGGCGCGCCGCGAAGTGGTGGCGGCCAAGGCGCTGGGCCTGAATTCGCTGAGCTTCCACCGCAACGTCGGCAAGCCGGAAGTGCTCGACATCCAGGACGAACTGGGCCTGACCCGCACGATGGAGCCGGGTGCCGGCCGCCAGGCGATCGGCCGCATGCTGAAACCCGGCGAGCGCCTGTCCGTAGCCGATGCCTTCAGCCGCGACTTCATGGTATCGAAGTGCAAGGCCATGGTACGGGCGATGCGTTCCCACCCCTCGCTGGTTCACTACACGCTGCAGAACGAAGTGTCCGCAGACCTGAACAACCCGGACGTCGAAGCCGTGCTGCGGGCTATGCGCGAGCTCGACCCCAGCCGCAGCATCATCCTGAACGACGGCTTCGTGGAGCGCGGCGCCGCCCAGGCCATGTTCCTGCCGTATAACGAGCACTACTTCCGCTCGGACGTCGAAAAGGCCGGCGGCTGGTGGGGCAACCACCAGGGCGCGGGCGACCAGTGGTACGACAAATTCTACGTCGACAAGGACAAGTACATCCACCGCCAGACCATGCTTGATGCCATCGTCGAATTCGGCGAGATGGAAGGTTGCGCCGTCGGCGACAACCACGCCCGGATGATCGCCGATATCCAGCAGCATGGCGGCAAGAGCTACGACCTGGCGGACCACCAGGCGATCGCCGCCGGCGCTTCGGCTTTTCTCGACAAATGGGGCTTCCGCAAGGCCTTCCCGAGCCTTGACGCCTACTTCCTCGCCGTCGGCCGCAAGCAGTACGAGGCCTGGCAGAATTACATGGAGAATATCCGCATCTGCGACCAGGTCGACATGGCGGCCATCAGCGGCTGGGAATCGACTTCGATCGAGAACCATTCCGGCATCGTCGACAACCTGCGCTACTTCCATGCCGACCCGGACCTCATCCGCGTGAGCCTGTTGCCGGTGCGCCCGGTGGCCAAGCAGCGCCGCTATACCTACGCGACCGGGGAGGTGGCGGATTTCGACATCTGGCTGCTGAACGACACCGGCAAACAGGTGGCCGGCACCTTGACGCTGAGCGTGATCGAGCCGGACGGCCGCGCCGTCAGGGTCGCGGACTATGCGGCGCCTTCGAATGTGCCGGACCAGTTCAGCTACCTGCTGGCCGAGCGCGTGAAGGCGCCCGCTTTCAGCAAGCCCGGCAAGCACACGATCCGCCTGGAGCTGTCCGGCCGCCCGGACGTCACCTTCACGCGCGAGCTGTGGGTCGTGCAGACCGACCTCAAGCCGGGCGCAAGGCAGCTGCGCATCGCCGTGTCGGGCATCGCGAAGTCGCTGCGCGAGCGCTTGGCCGCCTTGCCCGGCGTGCAGATCGAGGACTTCCGGGCCGGACAGCGCTACGACGGCCTGGTCGCCTCGGGCCTGAAGGCCGACGAGATCGTGCGCCGCCAGATCGGCGACCAGACCGGCCTGGAAGCGGCGCCGAAGAAGGGCGAGAAGCCGAAGCTGGTGCCGGGCGAGCTGCCTGCCGACGTCCTGGCGGCGGTGCAGGGCGGCCTGCCGCTGCTGGCCATGGTGCCGGAAGACGGCCTGTCCGATGGTGTCGCCAGGCAGCTCGCCGGCCTGGGGCTGTTCGACTACGGCGGCGCGGTCGGCAACCTGCGCGCCCCGTGGATGGGCAACTGGAACATCCTGCGCGCCCACGCCCTGTTCGACGGCATCCCGGCCGACGTGGCCGCCGGCGTCTGGCACCAGGTCCAGGGCCAGCCCTCGAACGGCCTGGTGGTGGACGGGGAGGGCATCGAAGTGATCGCCGCCTACAGCCGCGACCACGACCGCAAGCTGGGTGCGGCCAGCTTCACGGCGCGCAAGAACGGGATGAAGCTCGTGTTCCACCGCCTGCCGGACATGGTGGCGCCGCTGCAGCAGCGCTTCCTGGTCAATGCGCTGCGCTGGATGGCTGCCTGATTTTTTCGCGCCTGTGTTTACCATTGCACGGTGCGCAGCCGGGAACTTCTGCAAACTGGCCCCGACGAGCAGATTCGCGAAAGGGCGTGCATGAGCAATTCAGCGGCGACAGTCGAGCAGGGCATCCAGGCAGCCGGCGTTGGCCGCTTCCAGTACCGGCTGTTCGTGATTTTCGGCCTGGTCTGGATGGCGGACGCCATGCAGGTCCTGTCGATCGGCTTTACCGCGCCGTCGATCGTGAAGACCTTCGGCATCGCACTGCCCACCGCGCTCGAAACCGGCACCGTGTTCTTTGTCGGGATGCTGCTTGGGGCCTTCGTGTTCGGGCGCCTGGCCGACCGGGTGGGGCGGCGGCCGGTGCTGATGGCGGCGGTGCTGGTCGACGCCTGCTTCGGCGTGGCATCGAGCTTCGCGCCCGATTTCAGCTGGCTGCTGCTGCTGCGCTTCCTGACCGGCGTCGGCGTCGGCGGCACGCTGCCGGTTGATTACACGATGATGGCCGAATTCCTGCCCAGCGACCGGCGCGGGCGCTGGCTGGTGCTGCTCGAATCCTTCTGGGCGGTCGGCACCATCCTGCTCGCGCTGCTGGCCCTGGCCGCGCTGCGCTGGGGCGAGGATGCCTGGCGCGTGATCTTCCTGGTCACCGGCATCCCGGCGCTGGTCGGCGTGGTGCTGCGCCTGTCGATTCCCGAGTCGCCGATGTACCTGAACCGCAGCGGCATGCCGCAGCAGGCGCGCGCGGTGCTGGAGCGCATCGCCCGGGTCAATGGCCGCAGCGTGACGATCCCGGACCTACAGCCCGAGGCGGCGATGAAGACGCCGCTGTCCGCGCTGTTTTCGCCCCAGCTGCGCCGCCGCAGCATCGCGCTGTTCGCGGCGTGGATGCTGATCTCCCTCGCGTACTACGGCGTCTTTGTCTACCTGCCGGTCAAGCTGGGCGCCGAGGGCTTCGGCTTCATGCGCGGCCAGGAATTCCTGATCCTGCTGGCGCTGGTGCAACTGCCGGGCTTTGCGCTGTCGGCCTACGGCGTGGAGCGCTGGGGACGCAAGCCGACCCTGGTCGGCTTCCTGCTGCTGAGCGCCGCCGGCTGCCTGTGCTACAGCCTGGGCAGCGCCCCGGCGCTGGTGGTCGGCTCGACCCTGCTCATGAGTTTCGCGCTGCTCGGCACCTGGGGCGCGCTGTATGCCTTCACGCCCGAGGTCTACCCGACCGGCCTGCGCGCCAGCGGCATGGGCGTGGCGGGTGCGGTCGCGCGCTTCGGCGGCCTGTTCGCGCCGGCCGTCATCGCGCCCGTAATGGCGGCGCATTTCACGCTGTCGCTGGCGATGCTGGCCAGCTTCCTGGCGCTTGGCGCGCTCGCGATCCTGTGCGTGGACGTGGAGTCGCGCCAGCGCGCATTGGAATAGGGCGGGCACCCATCAGGGTTGCGGGGTAGGCAGCATTCACGGGATTGGCTGATCTATAATCCCGGGCATGAATCCCAGCCCCGGCATCCTCCTGACCTTCGGCCTGCTGGCCTTTTCGGTGTGCCTGCTGTGGGCACCAACGTCGAACGGACGGCGCGCCTGGCCGTGGTGCATCGGCCTGGGGCTCGCCTGCGCGACGGGCCTGTACGGCGGCATCCTGGACTGGCGTGCCCCGGTCGCGATTCTTGTGTTCGGGGCGCTGGCCTGGTCGGCGCGCGAGGCGCAAAAGGCCTGGCTGCGGATTCCCTTGCTGATGCTGACGGGCGTTGCCGCCTTCCTGTTCGCGCTGCACCGCGTCCCGGGCTTCTTCAACCCGGTACTGGCCGAGAACATCCGATTTTCGGGCGACGCGCCACCGTTCACGCTGCGGGCGAGCTTCGACACGGCGGTCGCCGGCATCGTCCTGATGGGCGTGTTCTGCGAGCGCATCCGCACGCTGGACGAGTGGCTGGCCATGCTTCGCAAGGTGTGGCCGGTCACACTGTCCGTGCTGGTCGTGGTGCTGGGCATCGGCATGGCAGTGGGCTATGTGCGGCCGGATGTCAAATGGACGTCGTATTCCGCCTGGTTCCTGGCGGCCAACCTGCTGTTCACCTGCGTGACCGAAGAAGCCTTCTTCCGTGGCCTGCTGCTCGAGCGTTTCAAGCGCGGCCTGGCGCGCTGGCGCGGCGGTACGGTGCTCGCCGTGGTCCTGTCGTCGATCCTGTTCGGGCTCGCGCATGCGCGTGGCGGGCCGCTGCTGGTGGTACTGGCGACGGTGGCGGGGCTGCATTATGCGGCGGCTTACCTGGTGACGCGCCGGATCGAGGGGGCAATCCTGACGCATTTCGCCTTGAATGCGGTGCACTTCATTGCATTCAGTTATCCTAACCTTGCGCCTTGAGCGCCGGGAGCGCCCAGGAAAAAACGGAGACACGAACCACGATGAAGAGAGCACGGACCCTCGTCACGCAGCGCCTGTTCTTCCTGTGCGCGGCCGCCTGCGGCGGCGCCGCCCACGCCACCAACCCGATCGTTCCCGGCTGGTACGCCGACCCCGAAATCCACATCTACCAAGGCGAATACTGGATCTACCCGACCTATTCGGCCGACCAGGGCAAGCCGCAGGCACCCCGCACCTTCAGCCCGCAACAGGCGCACATCCGCGCTCAATCCAAGCTGATCTGGGCGCCTTTCCTGAAGCAGACCTTCCTCGACGCGTTTTCCTCGAAAGACCTGGTGCACTGGACCAAGCACGAACGCGTGCTGGACGTCGAGAACGTGGCCTGGGCCGCCTACGCCGTGTGGGCGCCCTCGTCGATCGAACACAAGGGCAAGTACTACCTGTTTTTCGGCGCCAACGACATCAAGGCCAACGGCCAGCCGGGCGGCATCGGCGTGGCAGTCAGCGACCGGCCCCAGGGGCCGTTCAAGGATGCGCTCGGCAAGCCGCTGATCGGCGCGATCCACAACGGCGCACAGCCGATCGACCAGATGGTGTTCAAGGACGACGACGGCCAGTTCTATATGTACTACGGCGGCTGGCAGCACGCGAACGTGGTAAAGCTGGCGCCGGACCTGCTGGGCGTGGTTTCCTTCGAGGACGGGACCACTTACAAGGAAATCACGCCGGACCCGGCCTACGTCGAAGGGCCGTTCATGGCCAAGCGCCGTGGCGTGTATTACTTCATGTGGTCGGAAGGCGAGTGGACCGGACCTGACTACCGCGTCGCCTACGCGATGAGCAGCTCCCCGACCGGGCCGTTCAAGCGCATCGGCACCATCCTGCAGCAGGACGCCAGGATCGCCCGCGGCGCGGGACATCATTCGATCGTCAACATCCCGGGCAGCGACGACTGGGTGATCGCCTATCACCGCCGGCCGCTGGACGAGACCGATGGCAATCATCGGGAACTGGCCATCGAACACTTGTACTTCAACGAAGACGGCACCATCCGCCCGGTCAAGCTGAGCAAGGAGGGCGTGGCGCCGCGGCCGCTGCCGTCCGCAAGCCGCTAGCATCGCAGCCTGACCGGCATCAGCGTCCTGGCGGTGAACCGACGAGTTTTCGCCCGGTCTAACAGCACATCGTCCAACGTGGATTGCGACCATGCTGCTGGCCTATTCCATCCTGCCTGACCCGAGGCGTCCGCCGGCGCTGCGCAGCTGGCCGCGTGCGCTGGCGCGGGCCTGGCGCCGGGTACTGGCCACCTGGCAGCTGCTCCTGCTCCTGTTCGCAGCGGCCATGCTGCTGTCGGCCTGCAAGCGCGACCCGCCGCCCTTGAAGCAGCCACCGCCGGACGTCACGGTCGCCCAGGCGCGCCGCGCCAGCGTGCCCGTGACGGTGGAACTGCCCGGGCGCACCAATGCCTACCGCGTGGCCCAGGTGCGGGCGCGCGTCGACGGCATCGTGCTCAAGCGCGAATTCAAGCAGGGTGCCGACGTGCGCGCCGGCCAGCGCCTGTACCAGATCGATCCCGCGCCCTACCGCGCCACGCTGGCCAACGCCAGGGCCGGCCTGGGCCGGGCGCAGGCCAGCGTGGCGGCAGTGAATGCCCAGGCGGCGCGCTACCAGCGCCTGGTCGGCTCGCAGGCGGTCAGCCGCCAGGAATACGACAACGCCGTGTCCTCGCTCGACCAGGCGCTGGCCGACGTGGAAGCCGGCAAGGCCCAGGTCCAGACGGCCAGCATCAACCTGGGCTATACCGACGTCACCGCGCCGATCGAGGGCCGCACCGGCATCGCGCTGGTGACCGAGGGCGCCTACGTGCAGTCGGGCGCGGCCACGCTGATGACCACAATCCAGCAGATCGACCCGATCTACGTCGACCTGAGCCAGTCCAGCGTGCAGGGCCTGCGCCTGCGGCGCGACATCGCCGACGGCCAGGTGCGCAGCGCCGGCAACCGCCAGGCCGGGGTCACCGTGTTCCTGGAGGACGGCTCGCAATACCCGGTGTCCGGCACCGTCCAATTTTCGGACATCACCGTCGACCCCAACACCGGCTCGGTCACGGTGCGCGCCATCGTGCCCAACCCGAAGCACCTGCTGCTGCCCGGGATGTTCGTGCGCGGCCGCATCGAGCAGGGCATCGACGAGGACGTGCTGCTGGTGCCCCAGGCCGGGGTCACGCACAATCCGCAGGGGCAGGCGGTGGCGCTGGTGGTCGGCCCCGGCAACCGCGTGGTCCAGCGCACGATCCAGGCCGTACGCACGGTCGGAGCGGACTGGGTCGTCACCGGCGGCTTGAAGGAGGGCGAGAAGATCATCGTCGCCGGGCTGCAGAAGGCGCGGCCCGGCACCCCGGTGCGCGTCACCGCGCAAGTCGGCGCCGCGCAGGACCTGGCGCAAAGCGAACCCGCGCTGCAAAGCCAGTCCGCGGCCCCGGTCCGCTAAGCCAAGCTAAGGTAAGGTAAGGGAGCCCCGGTGCCGAATTTCTTCATCTCGCGCCCGATCTTCGCCATCGTCATCGCCATCCTGATCGTGGTGGCGGGCGCGCTGGCTATCCTGCGCATGCCGATCGAGCAGTATCCGTCGGTGGCGCCGCCCGCGATCCAGATCCAGACGACCTACCCGGGCGCCTCCGCCGAAACGGTGGAATCGACCGTGGTGCAGGTGATCGAGCAGCAGATGAGCGGCCTGGACCACCTGATCTACCTGGCCTCGACCAGCGACGACAGCGGCCAGGGCGTGATCACGCTGACCTTCGCGCCGGGCACCAACCCGGACATCGCCCAGGTCCAGGTCCAGAACAAGCTGCAGCTGGCCACGCCCCAGTTGCCCGCGGCCGTCCAGCAGCTGGGCATCCGCGTGACCAAGTCCAGCGCCTCCTTCCTGGTGGTGGTCGGCTTCATCTCGGAAGACGGCAGCATGACCCGGGAAGACATCGCCAACTACCTGGTGTCGCGTATCCAGGACCCGGTCAGTCGCATCAGCGGCGTCGGCAACTTCACGGTGTTCGGCACCCAGTACGCGATGCGCATCTGGCTCGACCCCAACAAGTTGAACAACTATGGCCTCACACCCGGGGACGTGGCGGCGGCGCTACAGGCGCAGAACGTGCAGATCCCGGGCGGCCAGCTGGCGGGCCAGCCGGCCACCGGGCGCCAGCAATTTACCGCCACCATCCGCGAAGCGACGCTGCTGCGCACGCCCGAGCAGTTCGACAGCGTGCTGCTGAAGGTGCTGACCGACGGCTCGCAGGTGCGCATCCGCGATGTGGCGCGGGTGGCGCGCGGGGCCGAGAACTACAGCATCAACAGCAAATACAATGGCGCGCCTGCGTCCGGCATCGGCATCTACCTGGCGCCGGGTGCCAATGCGCTGGACACCAGCGACGCCGTGCACGCGCTGGTCGATCGCCTGCGGCCCTTCTTCCCGCCCGGGCTGAAAGCCTTTTATCCGATCGATGCCGCGCCCTTCATCCGCGGCTCGATGACCGAAGTGGTCAAGACCCTGTTCGAGGGCATCGGCCTGGTGTTCCTGGTGATGCTGCTGTTCCTGCAGAACATCCGCGCCACGCTGGTGCCGACCATCGCCGTGCCGGTGGTGCTGATGGGGACCTTCGGCATCATGGCGGCGGCCGGCTTCACGATCAACATCCTGTCGATGTTCGGCCTGGTGCTGGCGATCGGCCTGCTGGTCGACGACGCCATCGTGGTGGTCGAGAACGTCGAGCGCATCATGGAAGAGGAAGGCTTGCCGCCAGTGGAGGCCACGCGCAAGGCCATGGGCCAGATCGGCGGCGCGCTGGTCGGCGTGGCCACCGTGCTGTCCGCCGTGTTCGTGCCGGTGGCGTTTTCCAGCGGCTCGGTCGGCGCCATCTACCGCCAGTTCTCGCTGACCATCGTCTCGGCGATGCTGCTGTCGGTGTTCGTCGCGCTGTCATTGAGCCCGGCGCTGTGCGCCATCCTGCTCAAGCCGGCGCACGACAAGAAGAAGCGCCGCTTTTTCGAGTGGTTCAACCGCGGGTTCGAACGCGCGCGCGGCAAGTACATGGCCGGCGTGCGCCACGTGCTCAAGCGCTTCAAGTGGTGGCTGCTGGCCTACGCCGCCGCCATCGCCGCCGTGGCCCTGCTGTTCCTGCGCCTGCCGGCTTCCTTCCTGCCGGACGAGGACCAGGGCTATATGTTCATGCAGGTCCAGCTGCCGTCGAATGCGATCCAGGACCGCACCGCCCAGGTGCTGGGGGAGATCAACGACTACCTCCTCAAGGAAGAGGGCGGGATGGTCGACGGCGCCTTCCAGGTCAGCGGCTTCAATTTCGCCGGCCGCGGCCAGAGCCAGGGCTTCCTGTTCATCCACCTGCGGCCCTTCGAGGAGCGCGCCACGGCGGACTTACGCACGCCGGCGCTGGTGGGCCGGATCGCGCGCCGTTTCGCCGGCTACCAGGGGGCGACCATCGTGCCCATCAATCCGCCGGCGATTCCCGAACTCGGCACCGCGTCCGGCTTCGACTTCCAGCTGGTGGACCGGGCCGACATCGGCCACGACGCGCTGCTGCAGGCGCGCAACGAGCTGCTCGGCATGGCGCGCGCGGATCCGACCCTGGGCCTGGTGCGTCCCAACGGGCTCGACGACAACCCGATGTTCTCGGTCGAGATCGACCGCGAAAAGGCCAGCGCGCAAGGATTGGCGCTCACCGCGGTCGACCAGACCTTCTCGATCGCCTGGGCCTCGAGCTTCGTTAACTTCTTCCTCGACACCGACGGCCGCCTCAAGCGCGTGTTCATGCAGGCCGATGCACCGTTCCGGATGTCGCCGGAAGACCTGGACGCGATCTACGTGCGCAACGCCGGCGGGAACATGGTGCCCTTCAACGCCTTCGCAGCCGGGCGCTGGATCTACGGTTCGCCCAAGCGCGAGCGCTACAACGGCGTGTCGTCCTTCAACATCCAGGGCCAGGCCTCGCCTGGACACAGCACCGGGCAGGCGCTCGAGGCGATGGCCGCGCTGGCCGCGAAGCTGCCGCAGGGTACCGGCTTCGAATGGACCGGCATCTCGCGCCAGCAGGTCGAGACCGGCGCCCAGACGCCGCTCCTGTACGCGCTGTCGGTGCTGGTCGTGTTCCTGAGCCTGGCCGCGCTGTATGAAAGCTGGTCGATCCCGGTGTCGGTGATCATGGTGGTGCCGATCGGCGTGCTGGGGGCGCTGCTGGCCGCCTTGGGCTTCGGCATGGCGAACGACGTCTATTTCCAGGTGGGGCTGTTGACCACGGTCGGGCTGTCGGCCAAGAACGCGATCCTGATCGTCGAGTTCGCGCGCGAACTGGCGGCCCAGGGACGCAGCGCGTTCGATGCAGCGATCGAGGCGGCGCACATCCGGATGCGCCCGATCCTCATGACCTCGCTGGCCTTCGGCCTGGGCGTGCTGCCGCTGGCGATCGCCAACGGTCCCGGTTCGGCCAGCCAGAACGCGGTCGGGCGCGGCGTGCTAGGCGGGATGCTGGCGGCAACCTTTGTCGCGACCTTCCTGATCCCGATGTTCTTCGTGCTGATTGCCGACAAGATGAAGCTCCGGAAAGCGGCGCCGCGGCGGCCGGACGCGCCGCCGGCGCCGCCGCGCGGTGGCCAGCCGGCTTGATAGCTGCCGACCGCAGCGGTGTTGTGCAACGGCATTCGCGCGTCGGCCATCCCGTGCCCGCGCTAGGATGGGCACGTCTGCGAGCATCGCTTGGGAGTGGGTATGGATCAGAATATTGCCGGCAAGGTCGTCGTGATCACCGGCGCCAGCAGCGGCATCGGCGAAGTCACGGCGCGCCACCTGGCCGGGCTCGGCGCCCGCGTCGTGCTGGGCGCGCGCCGGCGCGAGCGGCTGGACGCCATCGCCGCCGAGATCAAGGCCGCCGGTGGGCAGGCCACGGTGGCGACGGTCGACGTCGCCCGGCGCGAAGAGGTCGAGGCGCTGGTACGGACGGCCGAGACGGCGTTCGGGCGCGTCGACGTGATGATCAACAATGCCGGTTTGATGCCGCTGTCTCGGCTGGACCAGGGCAAGGTCGACGATTGGGAGCGGATGATCGACATCAACCTGAAGGGCGTCCTGTACGGCATCGCCGCCGCACTGCCCATCATGCAGCGCCAGCGCAGCGGCCACATCATCAATATCGCGTCCACCGCCGGCCTGCGCGTGCGGCCCAGCATGGCCGTGTACTCGGCCACCAAGTTCGCGGTGCGCGCCATTTCCGAAGGCTTGCGCCAGGAAGCGACCGACTACAACATCCGCAGCACCGTCGTTTCGCCGGGACCTACCGACACCGACCTGCCGTCCAGCGTGACCGACCCGGAGATGGCGAAATCCGTGCGCGCCCAGCACGCCATCGCGATGCCGACGCTGTCGGTGGCCAAGGCCATTGCCTTTGCCATGAGCCAGCCGCCGGAAGTGGACGTCAACGAGATCGTGCTGCGGCCGACGGCGCTTTCTTGAAGCGCTGACCTGCGCTCAGTCGGAGTGCACGACACGCAGGCCGCCCTTGGTGTCCGGCAGCCAGACCTCGGCCAGGTCCGAACTGACGTCGAAAAAGCCGACCGCGTGTTTCGCGGCCAGGCTGGACACGGCTTCGTGCGCGCGGTCGATCGTGTCCCAGTCGTGAAAGCCCATGTAGATCAGGCCGCGGCCGATCATGTATTCGGTGCCGGCTTCAGGCGCCTCGGCCGACTCCGCCGAGAGCGGCGGGAACTCGGCCGCCAGCTCGGCATAGAAGGCTTGCAGCGCGGGCGACGCGACGGCTGGATCGTCGTAGCCGTGCTCTTCCTCCCATTCGGTCTGCGCTTCGTACCAGTCGATGAAGGCGGGGCGCTTGATGGGCGCCAGCGCGGGGTCGAAGACCATCAGGTCGTAGCTCATGATTTGTCCTTTGTAGAAGTGGGTTGCCGGCGCTCGGCCGCTTCGGCATCGACGGCCGCCTGTTCCGACGCGTGCGCCACCGGCAAATGCCAATCGTAGCGGATCGCCGCCAGGCGCAGGCCGAAGCACAGGGCGGCGCCGGCGCAGGCCGAGGCGGTGCTGGGCAGGTGCAGCGCGTCGCCGGCCACCAGCACGCTGGCGCCGGCCAGGGCCGCGACCGCGTACACGTCCGAACGCAGCACAGCCGGGATTTCGGACAGCAGCACGTCGCGCGCGATGCCGCCGCCGACGCCGGTCAGCATGCCGAGCAGCGCCGCCATCACGGGTTCCAGGCCGAACACCAGCGCCTTCTGGGCGCCGGCCACGCAGAACAGCGCCAGCCCGGCGGCGTCGAATACCAGCACCGGACTGCGCAGCTGGCGAATGGTCGGATACCAGAAGAAGATCAGCACGCCGGCCAGCAGCGAGGCCGCCAGGTAGCGCCAGTCGCGGATGGCCGCCGGCGGCGCCGCGCCGATCAGCAAATCGCGCAGGATGCCGCCGGAGTTCGCGGCAACGAAAGAAAGCACCAGCACGCCGAACAAATCGAGCCGGCGCCGCACGCCGGCCACGGCGCCACTGAGGGCGAACACGAAGGTCCCGAGCAGGTCGAGCGTCAGCACGAGCGTGCGCAGGGCGGCGCTCACGTCCAGGGATACGGTGGGAAACACTTTGACAAATCCAGATAATGGGCAACATGACATTATGAGGCTTGGGCGGCCGGGCTGGAAGGCTGTGCACGCTTGTGATCTATCGTAAGGATTATTCATCGTGCATCGGTCTTTGTTGCGTTTAGCGATTTTGTACGCGACCGGACACGTCCATGCGACTGAAAAGCCATGACGCCTTGAGCACCCGCTCCGTCCCAGATGCCAGGTGGACCTGCGCGGTGCGGGGACCCCGTTACGCCATCCTCGAACCTGGATATCGACAGCCTACTGTATGGGCTCATGGTGCTCGACACCGCCGGTGCCGCCGACCCATAAAATTCGCCACAATACTATACAGTCCGCACAACAGCCACAGGCTACCAACGCGCCGGTGCTTGGAAAAGTTGCAACAGGGTCGTACACTGGGCCATACTGACCGTCCGCTATCGGCCCAGGCTGTGTAAAAACATGAATGCAATTTTTTCGGCCTGGGCGCTCGGTCATGGTTAATTGTGGAGCACCAGATAGCCTTGTGACGGGCCGTTTCTTCGACGCGCTACTTTTTAACGACGCTTGAAGGAAGACTGTGGTCAGCAGTTTCTGTACCGCCAAAATCAGGGCACACGCCCTGATTGCACTGAGCATTGACGTCATGCCCAGCAACTTCATCAAGCGCCTGAAGTTATAGGCGAGCACGTGCAGGCTCATCTCTGTCTTCACGCATTCCACCCCTTTTGTCAGGAAATGCGTGGCTCCCATCCACGACTTTATCGTGCCGTACGGGTGCTCAACCGAGGAGCGCCGCAGGCGCATCACGTCGGGATTATGGTCCAGGCGCGCCTGCATTTCGTCGAGCAGGTTTTGATGCTCCCAGCGTGTCACCCTGCGGTTCTGGCCTGGCGTACACCGGTAATCAGTACCCGGCTTTTCACCTATGCTGTCATCCGACAGCCGTGACGTGCGCGCCCACTCAGCCGGAATATGAAAAAATTTACCGCGACCGGTATCGCAATTGGGAGGGAATCTGATGCACGACGGGCAACTACAGAAGCAAAAAGAGATCATCGCCGACCTTGGCGTGCAACCGCACATCGACGTGGCGGCGGAAGTGGAGCGGCGCGTCGATTTCCTGGCGCGCTATCTTGTCGAGCACAACGGGCGCAGTTACGTGCTGGGGATCAGCGGCGGCGTCGATTCGGCAACCGCCGGCCGCCTGGCGCAACTGGCTGTCGAGCGTGTCCGGGCGCAGGGCGGCGAGGCCACTTTCATTGCCATGCGCCTGCCGCATGGCGCGCAGGCCGACGAGGATGACGCCCAGCGGGCGCTGGCGTTCATCCGGCCCGACCGCGTAGTCACGGTCGACATCGCACCGGCATCGAAAGCCATGCTGGCGGCGCTCGGCGACGAACTCGGCACGGACGATCCGGGCGAACGCGATTTCATTTTCGGGAACATCAAATCGCGCCAGCGCATGGTGGCCCAGTACGCCCTGGCCGGCGCCACTGGCGGGATCGTGGTCGGAACCTATCACGGTGGCGAAGGCGTGATGGGCTTTTTCACCAAGTACGGCGACAGCGGCTACGATATCGCGCCGCTGGCCCACCTGAACAAGCGCCAGGTGCGCGCGCTGGCCAACGCACTCGGCGCGCCGGACAGCACGGCGCAAAAACAGGCCACCGCCGATCTGGAAGACCTGGCTCCGCTGAAGCCGGACGAGGAAGCGTTTGGCTGCAGCTACGATGAGATCGACGATTTTCTCGAAGGGAGGGAAATCGGCCAGGACGCGTTCGACAAGATCGTGACAGCCTATACCCGCACGGTGCACAAGCGAAGGATGCCGGCGAAGCCGCCGCGTTGATTCTCGTTGTCCGCATCCCGCAACCATGCCGCGCCATCGGCGGCATCAGCTTCCGATACGCCCAGCCGTGGCATCGCCGTCAGCCGTTTTACCTCGTGCGTCGCGGACGGCATGAGGCCGGCCCGGGCGTCGCGTACTTTCCTTCTCAGTGCGACGGCTCGGTGACGGCGCGGTCGCGCCTGGCCGCGGCGCGCCGCTCCCAGTACCCGGCATTGCCGATACCCAGCGCCACCGGATCGAACTCCGGATCCTTGCCGGCCGCCTTCTGCGCCTCGTAGTCGCGCAGGCACTTGAAGGCGATGTCGCGCAGCAGCAGGATGGCGACGATGTTCAACCAGGCCATCAGGCCGACGCCGATGTCGCCCAGCGCCCAGGCCAGGTCGGCGGTCTTGACGGTCCCGTACACGGTGGCGGCGATGATGGCGACCTTCAGGACGAGCGTCAGCCAGGGCCGGTGCACGGTGCGGTTCAAGTAGGCGATGTTGGTTTCGGCGATGTAGTAATAGGCGACGATGGTGGTGAAGGCGAAGAAGAACAGTGCGATCGCCACGAACAGCGCGCCGAAGCCGGGCATGATGTTTTCCAGCGCGGTCTGGACGTAGCCCGGACCCGCGGCCACGCCCTTGACCCCGGTGAAGATGGCGCTGCCGTCCGGCGCCTGGACGTTGTACTGGCCCGTGATCAGGAGCATCAGCGCAGTGGCGGTGCAGACGAACAGGGTGTCGATATACACCGAGAAGCCCTGCACCAAGCCCTGCTTGGCCGGATGGCTGACTTCCGCCGCCGACGAGGCGTGCGGGCCGGTGCCCTGGCCGGCTTCGTTGGAATAGACGCCGCGCTTGACGCCCCACTGGATCGCCATGCCGAGGATGGCGCCGAAGCCGGCGTCCAGGCCGAAGGCCGAGCTGAAGATCAGCTTGATCACGCCCGGTAGCTGGCCGATGTTCATGGCGACGATCACGCAGGCGACGCCGATGTAGCCGAGCGCCATGAAGGGCACCACGACTTCGGCGAAGTGGGCGATGCGCTTGACGCCGCCGAAGATGATCACGCCCAGCATGATCGCCAGGCCCACGGCGGTGACGACCGGGTCGAGGCCGACGGCGGTCTTGAGGCTCTCGGCGATCGAGTTGGCTTGCACGCCGGGCAGCAGCAGTCCGGTGGCGACCACGGTGGCGATCGCGAAGGTCACGGCATACCACTTCATGCCCAGGCCCTTCTCGATGTAGAAGGCGGGGCCGCCGCGGTATTCGCGGTCGATCTGTTCCTTGAAGACCTGGCCCAGCGTCGATTCGGCAAAGGCCGAGCTGGCGCCGAGGAAGGCCACGGCCCACATCCAGAACACGGCGCCCGGGCCGCCGAAGGTGATGGCGGTGGCGACGCCCGCGATGTTGCCGGTGCCGACGCGGCCGGCCAGCGTCATGGCCAGCGCCTGGAACGAGGAGACGCCCTGGTCCGAGCTTTTCCCTTCCATCATCAGGCGCGTCATTTCACGCACGTGGCGCAGCTGCAGGAAGCGCGAGCGCAGCGAAAAATACAGTCCTGCGCCCAGGCACAGGACAATCAATGCAGGACTCCACACCACGCCGTTGATGGCCGTGACCCATTCATTCATCGACATCTCTCCCAGAGGTTTTGTGGCGGATCGCCGCGCCGCCGCATGCGGCTCATGCAGGGCGGTTTGCGGGGATTATTGCATTGTTGGTCCGCATGCCTATATTTTTTTGCAGTAGTCAGCGGCCCGGCGTATCCGCGCCGGCGTCGAAGTCCATCGTGTCCGGGTCGAGGTCGCCGGTGACCGGGGCGCCGTACAGCTTCAGCCAGGCGAAGCCGAGCACGCCCGCCGTGGTCGAGGCGGCAAGGATCGCCATCTTCGAGGCATTGACGAGTTCCGCCTGGCTGCCGAAGGCCAGGTTGGTGATGAAGATTGACATGGTGAAGCCGATGCCGCCGAGCAGTCCGGCACCGGCGACATGGCGCCATGCCAGGTCGGCCGGCAGCCGGCACAGGCCGAGCGCGACCGCCGCCAGGCAGGCCAGCACGATGCCCAGCGGCTTGCCGGCCACCAGACCGAGCAGGATGCCCAGGCTGTTCGGCGACAGCAGCTCTCCGGCCCAGCCGGCGCCGATGACGATGCCGGTGTTCGCCAGCGCGAATACCGGCAGGATCAGGAAGGCGACCGGTTTGTGCAGGAGGTGCTCGAGCCGGTGCGAGGGCGAGGCGGCATCGTCGCTGCGCGCGGAATACGGGATGGCGAAGGCCAGCAGCACGCCGGCGATGGTCGCGTGCACGCCCGACTTGAGCATCATGAACCACATCAGGGCGCCGCCGATCAGGTAAGGCGTCAGCGCCATGACGCGCATGACGCGGTTCATCGTCAGCAGCAGCGCGAACACCGAGAGCGCGCCGCCCAGCCAGGCGATCGACAGCTGGGCCGTATAGAATAGCGCGATCACGATGATGGCGCCGAGGTCGTCCATCACCGCCAGCGCCGTCAGGAAGACCTTGAGCGAGGCCGGCGCCCGGCTGCCGAGCAGGGCCAGCACGCCGAGCGCGAAGGCGATGTCGGTGGCCATCGGGATGCCCAGGCCCGGCTGCGAAGGCAGGCCATGATTCATGCCGAAGTGGATCAGCGCCGGCACGGCGATGCCGCCGGCCGCCGCCAGCATCGGCAGCAGGGCGTTCTTCAGATCCGACAGCTCGCCGTTGTACAGCTCGCGCTCGAGTTCGAGGCCGATCATCAGGAAGAACACGGCCATCAGGGCGTCGTTGATCCACTGCTCGACGCTCAGGCCGCCCACTTGTACATGCCAGGCGTGCAGGTACTGCGGTCCCAGCGCCGAATTGGCGAGCAGCAGCGAGAGCAAGGTGCACAGGATCAGCACGATGCCGCCGGCCTTGCTGGAGTGGATGAATGCCTTGAAGGTCGTGGAGAGCGGGGCCTGGATACGGAAGGAAAGCATGTGGCGGATGGGGTCGCAGGAAAGCCGCGTGGCGGCCCGACCAGCGCGAATCCTGTCGTGCCGGGACGGCACGATCACCCTGTCTTTATCTTAACACAGGCGGCGGGCGCCATGCCCCGGCGTCAATCCAGCGTCCCGAGCTCCATCATCGACAGCGTCCTGCGGAAGGATTCGGCCACCGCCGCCTTGCCGCCCTGCGTGATCTCCGCATCCCAGAACGCGCCGAACACCGCGTCATAGTCGAAGGGTGCAAGCCGCGCCTGCATCTCGCGCAGCGTGAAGGCCGGCAGCGGGATGTAGTTCGGGTAGCTCCACATGAAGGCGACGTGCCTGCGGTCCGGGACGACCTGCAGGATGTCGCCGCTGAGCAGGGCGCCGCGGCCCGCGCTGCCCTGGGGCCAATGCAGCACCGTGCCGCCCTCGAAGTGGCCGCCGACGCGCACCAGGGTCATGCCGCCGGGGAGGCTGGCCGTGTCGCCGGACCAGTAGCGGATCGCCGGGTCGTCGCGCATCACCCATGCGCGGTCGTCCTCGTGCAGCCACACCGGGCAGTCGAAGGCGCGCGCCCATTCGACCATCGTCGTGTAGTAGTGCGGGTGCGAGATGGCGATGGCCGCGACGCCACCGAAGGCGCGCAGGATGTCGACGGTGGCGTCGTCGACCAGGCTCAGGCAATCCCACAGCACGTTGCCGGCCGGGCTCTTCACCAGCAGGGCGCGCTGGCCGATGCCGACCTTGGGCTGGGTGGCGACCGCGTACAAATCCGGCTGCAGGCGCCGGTAGTAGTTCTGGTGGGTGAGCTTCAGCTTGGCCAGCGTGGTCCAGGCCTGGCCGGTCAGGGGCACGTACTGGCGCACGTCGCTGCAGATCGGGCAGGAAGGTGGTGGCGCGTCGCTTGGCGGGTACTGGGTGCCGCAGGTGCTGCAGATGAAGGCTTCCATGATCTTGTCCTTTTCGCTTCATTCGTGGGCGTCGTCGCGCCGAGTGTACGTCAATCGCACCCATTTGGTGCGCATGGCAGGCAGCGCAACGCCGGCGGGGCTGGCAAGCTTCTTGCTGAACGTTAATCGAGGTGCACGCACCGCCCATCGACCCACCAATGCCGCCACGCGGCCGAGAGGAAAACCTTCCATGGCATACCTGCTACCTTCAGAATTCGTGACCAAGATGGTCGACGCCGGCGAATCCAAGATCTACATGTCGAACCGGGACGCGCTGATCCGCGCCTTCATGGCCGGCGCCATCCTCGCGCTGGCGGCGGTCTTCGCGGTCAGCGTGTCGGTGGCGACCGGCGTGCCGCTGATCGGCGCGATTCTGTTCCCGGTGGGCTTCTGCATGCTCTACCTGCTCGGCTTCGATTTGTTGACCGGCGTGTTCGTGCTGACGCCGCTGGCGCTGATCGACAAGCGCCCCGGCGTCACCCTGCCGCGCGTGCTGAAGCACTGGGGCGTGGTCTTCGTCGGTAACTTCCTGGGCGCGCTGACCGTGGCGGTGCTGATGTCCTATGTGTTCACCTTCGGCTTCCACACCGACGGCGGCGCGCTGGCCAAGGCCATCGGCACCATCGGCGAGAAGCGCACGCTGGGCTATGCCGAATACGGCTTCTCCGGCATGGTGACCCTGTTCATCCGCGGCATGCTGTGCAACTGGATGGTGTCGACCGGCGTGGTCGGCGCGATGATCTCGACCACCGTCGGCGGCAAGGTGATCGCGATGTGGATGCCGATCATGCTGTTCTTCGCGATGGCCTTCGAGCACTCGGTCGTGAACATGTTCCTGTTCCCGTTCGGGATCCTGACCGGCGCCCACTTCACCGTGGTCGACTACCTGATCTGGAACGAGATCCCGACCGTGCTGGGCAACCTGGTCGGCGGCCTCGCCTTCACCGGGCTGACGCTGTACTCGACCCACGTGCGCACCGCGCCCAAGCGTTCGTTCAACTGAGCGCGCAGGGCTGGCCGGCGTGGCGCAGCAACTGACGCTGTCGGTCGGCCAGGCCACGAGCCGCGGGCGCAAGCCGCTCAACCAGGATGCGCACGGCGCCGTGGTGCCGCTTGAACCGCTGCTGGCGACGAAAGGCGCGGTGCTGGCGCTGGCGGACGGCATCGGCAGCAGCGACGTCAGCCACATCGCCAGCCGCACCGCGGTGGCCGCCTTCCTCACCGACTACTATGCGACGCCGGAGGCCTGGGCGGTCAAGACCGCAGCCGAACGCGTGCTGGCCGCGACCAATGCCTGGCTGGTGGCGCAGACGCTGCAGGGCCGGCAGCGCGTCGACCAGGACCGCGGCTACGTCTGCACGCTGTCCGCCATGGTGATCAAGTCGGGCACGGCGCACCTGTTCCACGTCGGCGATGCGCGCATCTGCCGCGTACACGGCGGGCGCCTGGAGCAGCTGACGACCGACCACCGGCTGTGGATCTCGCCCCAGCGCAGCTACCTGAGCCGGGCGCTGGGCGTGCAGGCCCACCTCGAGATCGATTACCGCAGCCTGCCGCTCGAAGCCGGCGAGCTGTTCATGCTGGCCACCGACGGCGTCCACGAGGTCATCGATGGCGCCGACGTACGGGCCGCCATCGACGGGGCATCGGACCTGGACGGGGCCGCGCAGCAGCTGGTGGCGCGGGCGCTGGAAAAGGGCAGCACGGACAACCTCACCGTGCAGCTGGTGCGCATCGAATCGCTGCGGGCGCGCGAACTGGCCGAGCTGCTGCGCCAGCTGGACGAGCTGCCGTTGCCGCCGCCGCTGGCGCCGCGCGCGGAGATCGATGGTTACCGCATCCTGCGCGAGCTCCACGCGGGCAGCCGCAGCCACGTCCACCTGGCGCTCGATGCGGGCAGCGGTGCGCGGGTCGCCATCAAGACGCCGTCCACCGAACTCGCCGCCGACCGCGCGCAGCTGGCGCGCTTTGCGCTGGAGGCGTGGATCCTCGGGCGCATCGACAGCCCGCACGTGGTCAAGCTTGCGGCGGGCGAGCGGCCGCGCTGCTTCGTTTATCTCGCCACCGAATACATCGACGGCATGACGCTGGCCCAGTGGATGCGCGACCATCCGAAGCCGGGCATCGACGCCGTGCGGCGCATCGCCGGCCAGGTGGCGAAGGGGCTGCGCGCCTTGCATCGGCTGGAGATGCTCTACCTGGACCTGCGGCCGGAAAACGTCATGCTCGATGCCGGCGGCACTGCGATCATCATCGATGTCGGCGCGGTGCGAGTGGCCGGGCTGGCGGAAATGGCCACCGGTCCCGATGACGGCACGCCGCCGGGCGAC
>Ga0265797_10002904_pt1 | contig 28212 bp, 24 predicted proteins | sample P2T30metagenome_FD_192433 | JGI IMG/M metagenome (GOLD analysis project Ga0265797, IMG submission 192433) | Plant litter microbial communities from East Loma Ridge, Irvine, California - P2 T30 | ecosystem: Environmental > Terrestrial > Plant litter > Unclassified | place: USA: California...
GTGTGATGCTGGGAGGTGGCAGGTTCCGACGCCTCGGCCGGCTGCAGCGCGGATGCGGCCATGGCCAGGCCAAACATATTCAGGGGGAGCAGCAGGATCAGGCAGATGACGAACAATCGTCGCATAGTCAAAGCAGGAGTCGGAACGCTGCCAGTATAGCATGCGTCCCGATCTGGACATCGCGCGCCCTCAGAGCAGCTTGTCGAGCGTGATCGGCAGATCGCGTACCCGGCGTCCAGTGGCGTCGAACACGGCGTTGGCGACCGCCGCCGCTACGCCGGTCACCCCGATCTCGCCAATGCCGCGTGCGCCCAGCGGCGAGCGCGGATCCGGAATGCCGGTCCAGATCACGTCGATCTCGGGCACGTCCAGATGCACCGGAATGTGATAATCGGCCAGCGTCGGATTCATGATGCGCCCGCTGCGCTCGTCGAACAGCGTCTCTTCGCTCAGGGCCAGGCCCAATCCCATGATCATGCCGCCCTTGAACTGGCTGGTGGCGGTCTTGGGATTCAGGATCGCGCCGCAATCGAAAGACCCCAGCAGCCGCTCGACCCGCACCTCGCCCGTCACCGCGCTCACCCTCGCCTCACAGAAAATGGCCGAGGTGCTGTGCATCGCGAACTTGAGCATCTCGAGCGGCGCACTGCCGCTCGCTTCGAGCGTCCATTCGGCCAGTCCGGCGCGTGCCAGCAGTGCGCCGTAGCTCTCGCGCCGCGCTGGGTCGGCGATGCTGGCCACGCCACCATCCTCCAACCGCACTTGGTTGGCGCGCAGCCCTGCCAACGGCCCCGCCTTGCCGCCCACGCGCAGCAAGTCTTCAATTAACTTGTCGGCCGCCGCCGCGATGGCCGCCGCCAGCGACACCGTCTGCGACGAGCCGCCCGCCATCGAGGCCGCCGGCAGGCTGGAGTCGCCCAGCTCGAAACGCACCTTCTCCAGTGGCAAGCCGAGCCGGTCGGCCGCATGCTGGGCCTGCACGGTCGCCGTACCCATTCCCATCTCGTGGGTGGCGCAGGCCAGCAGTGCCGAGCCGTCCGCGCCCAGCGTCAGCCGCACCGAATTGCCGGGCATGCGGGCATACGGGAAAGTGCCGGCCGCGCAGCCGACGCCGACCAGCCACTCGCCGTCGCGCCGCCCACCCGCCGCCGCGCGCCGCGCTTCCCAGCCGAAGCGCGCAGCGCCGTCGCGCCAGGCTTGTTCGGCGCCATGCTGCGAGAACGGCTGTCCCGAGATCGGATGCCGCTCCGGCAGGTTGCGCAGGCGCAGCGTGACCGGGTCCATGCCGAGCGAGCGCGCCAGCTCGTCGACCGCGCTCTCGACCGCAAAGGTGCCGATGGCTTCTCCCGGCGCGCGCATATAGGTGTTGGGCACGATGTCGAGGTCCAGGTGGCGCTGGACGATCTCGAAACTATCGGACCGGTACTGGGTGCGGGTGCCATAGGTGTATTGCTCCGGACAGGCGCCATAGGTTGGCATCACCGAGTAGCCGGTATGCAGCAGGCCGCGCAAGCGCCCGTCACTGTCGGCCGCCAGCGCCACCCGCTGCTCGGACGGCGAGCGCCCGCCGATCATGCGGTACACGCCTTCGCGCGTCAGCGCCAGCCGCACTGGCCGCCCTGCCAGGCGCGCGGCGGCAGCGGCTACGATCTGATGATCCCACAAGCCCTTGGCGCCGAAGCCGCCTCCGACGAAGGGCGACACCACCCGGGTCTGGCCGTCCTTGAGGCCGAACACCCGTGCCAGCCCCTTGGCGCTGGGGCCGATCGCCTGGGTGGTGTCGTGCACCAGCAGCGCCTCGCCGTCCCAGGCCACCGTCACCGCATGCGGTTCGATCGCATTGTGGTTCAGCGGCGCGGTGCGGTACACCTGGTCGACCCGGTGCGCAGCCCGCGCCAATTCGCCCTCGACATCCCCCACCGACACGTGGTTCTTCTCGAACAGCATCGACGGCGGCACGCGGGCATCGGGTTTGGCAGCCTCGAACACGGTGCGCGCCGGCGCCGCCTCGTACTCGATGTCGAGCAACGTCGCCGCGTGATCCGCCTGTTCCTGGGTCTCGGCCAGCACCGCGGCCACCACCTGGCCGTTATAGCGCACCTCGGCATCCTGCATGATCGGCAGTGCGCTGTTGCCGGCTGCGGACAGGTCGGCGCTGCCGATCATCGGCAGCTTGCCCAGGCGCGGCATGTTTTCCCAGGTGAGCACCAGCGCCACGCCGGGCGCCTGGCGCGCCCGCTCGGCATCGATGCGCACGATGCGGCCGCGCGTGATGGTGCTGTGCACCAGGGCCAGGTAGGCCAGCCCTTCCATCGGGACTTCGGCCGCGAAGCGCGCCTGGCCGCCTACTTTCAGCGGTCCGTCGACCCGCTCGGCCGCGCTGCCGACGGCACGCTGGCGTTCCAGCAGCGGATCGGGCCGGCCACCCGGCAGCCAGGCGGCAGGGGTCCAGCCCAGCACCGTGCGCACGGAACCGATGATGACGTTCTGCAGTTTGCTCATGATGCGCTCCCGTTCGATGCCGGCGCAGCAGCCAGCGTGTCCAGCATGAGACCGAGCGTGCGCCGCGCCAGTTCGATCTTGAAAGCGGCGCCCGCAGGCGGCGAGGCGGCGCCGAATTCGGCGTCCATGGCGCGCGCGACTTGTGCTGCGTCGACCGGCCCGCCCAGCAGCAGGGCCTCGGCCCGCAGCGCGCGCCACGGCTTGGGCGCCATGCCGCCGAAGGCGATGCGGATGTCGGCAATGTGGCCATCCCGCACTTCCAGGCTGAGTGCCACCGACACCACCGCGAACGCATAGCTGGCGCGATCGCGCACCTTGCGATAGCCGGAATGAGCGGCGCGGTTGGGCGGCGGCAGCTCGATCGCCACGATGACCTCACCCGGCACCAGCACCGTTTCGATGTCGGGACGGTCACCCGGCAGCAGGTGAAAGTCGGCCAGCGGCAACCTGCGCGCGCCGTCCGGGCCGGCCAGGTGCACGATGGCGTCAAGGGCGGCCAGCGCCACGCACATGTCCGACGGATGGGTAGCGATGCATTCTGGCGAGCCGCCGATCACGGCGTGGTAACGGTTGAAGCCACCGTGCGCGTCGCAGCCGCTGCCCGGCTGGCGCTTGTTGCAGCGCGAGCCCACGGCGTCCTGGAAATACAGGCAGCGGGTGCGCTGCATCAGGTTGCCGCCGACGGTGGCCATATTGCGCACCTGGGCCGAGGCGCCGGCCAGGATCGCGCGCGCCAGCATCGGGTAGCGTTCGCGCACCAGGGCATCGGCCGCCACCCGGCTGTTGCGGGCGGCGGCGCCGATGGTCAAGCCGCCGCCTGGCGTAGCCACGATTTCCCGAGACAGGCCGCTGACATCGAGCAGCGCGGCCGGGCCCTCGACACCTTTGCGCATCAGGTCGACCAGATTGGTGCCGCCGCCAAACAGGCGCTGCCCCGCCATGGCGCCCTGCACGGCCAGTTCGAGCGACGCCGCGCGATGGTAGGTGAGCGGCTTCATCGCGCGCCCTCCTGTGCGACCTGCATGATGGCGTCGACGATGCCGTTGTGCGCACCGCAGCGGCACAGGTTACCGCTCATGCGCTCGCGCACTTCTTCACGCGTAAGTACGGGCACCGCACGCAGGTCGGGCGAGATATAGCTTGGCATGCCGTCTGCCACCTCGCGCAGCATGGCAGCCGCCGCGCAGATCTGGCCGGGCGTGCAGTAGCCGCACTGGAAGCCGTCGTGTTCGATGAAAGCCGCTTGCAGCGGATGCGGGGCGTCGGCGCCCAGGCCCTCGATGGTAGTCACCGAACGGCCTTCGGCCTGCACCGCCAGCGTCAGGCAGGACAGCACGCGCTCGCCGTCGACCAGCACGGTGCAGGCGCCGCAGGCGCCCTGGTTGCAGCCAACCTTGGTGCCGGTCAGGTGCAACCCTTCGCGTAGCAGGTCGAGCAGGGAAACGCGCGCATCATCCGGCGCGTCCACCTCGACCCCATTAATAGTAATCCCCATCGTTGCCCCCTCAAAGCACGAGCGGCGGCGCCGCCCTGCAAGGAATTATACAACGAACTTCGGAGTATTCAACTATCGTTTTGTACGACTTTCGTTAATATCTGAATGAGTGTGTCCTGTTCGCTCGGCGTCAGCGGATCGAGGAACTGGCGATACATCTGATGATACGTGGCCTCCAGGTCGCGCACCTTGGCCTGCCCGGCTTCGGTGAGGCGCAATGCCACCGCGCGCCGGTCGCCGGCCACGCGCTCGCGCGCCAGCAAGCCGCGCTTGACCAGGCGGTCGGTCGCCGATGTGAGCGTGGTACCGGCCACGCCCAGGTAGCGCGCGATATCGGTCGGGCCGCAATCGCCGTGGCTGGCGACGTAGAACAAGGTCTGCTTGTCGATTTCGTTGAGCGGCTGCTCGCCACCGCATGCTTCAGCCAGCTTAAAGCGGCGTGCAAATCCATCGAAAGCGGCCCCGAGCGCAGCGAGTTGCGCGTCAGTCGGCGTGGTCATAGGTGTTTTCCTGCCCTGCTTGCGTCGCGCGTCCGTGTGGAGTCAGGCCGCGCAGGCCGCGAAAGTGGTTTTATCGAGTGCAGATTGTAACATCGGCGCCCCGGCGCCGCGCCGTCAGTACAGGCTTCGGCTCGGCTTCATTTCACCAGCGCCGACGCCCGTGCATAGTCCGTTGGCGTAACGCCCGTGACGCGCCGGAAGCGGCGGGTAAAGTAACTCTGGTCGGCATACCCGACCAGCCACGCAATCTGCGCCAGCGGCAGGCGCCCCTGCCGGATCAGCTCCTGGGCGCGCCGCATGCGCGCGCTTTCGAGATACGCGATGGCGCTGGTGCCGGTGCTCTGCCGGAACAGGCGCGCGAAGTGGAAGCGACTGACGTTCGCGACATTTGCCAGCATCTGCAGGTCGATCTCTTCATGCAGGTTGGCGGCCATGAAGTCCTTCACCCGCTGCAAGCTGCGCGGACTCAAACCGCGCGGCGCATGCTCGCGCGGGGCGTCCTGATGATTGAAGCGGCACACCAGGTGCAGCGCCAGCGCATTCGACAGCGCCTGGCTGACATAGGCCTGGGCCGGATGCGGCGGGCGTTCCAGCTCGTCCAGGAACAACGCCGCGATGCGTTCGACGAAAGGATCGCGCGTGCCGAAGCAGTTCACCAGCACGGTGTGCGGCGCCGCGCCGCGCAGTGCCGTCTCGGCCGCCAGCGTGAGCAGCGATGGCGGCACCCGCATCAGGATGATGGACCCGGGGCCGTCCCAGGACCAGGCCGACGGCATGCCTTGCGGATGAATGCCGATATTGCCCGGGCCGATGGTGGCGCTATGCGTCTTGCCATCGCGGACCTGGGTCAGGCGCACGATGCCGGACAGGCGCATGCCGATCACGTCGTCGTGCAGCACGCCAGAACTGACGCTGCCGGCAGAAGTCCATTCGTAGCGGCTGACGGTCACGCCATCCCATGGCCGGTCCCGGGTGCTTGCCGCGGGCGTCGCCAGAAGCCCGTCATTTGCAGCGTTGGAAGCTTCCACCTTCTCCTCCACACAAAGCACGTCAATACCAAAGATGCGCAATAAGTTACCACGCCGGCGAGCATCCCTTGCACATAATAATTGGCAGGTGAAGGCGATCGCTACCTCCACCTGCCCGTCCTTAGAACTTTGCGACACCGCCAAACCAGGAGGATTCCAGCATGGGTATTAGCAGTCAACAGGCGCAAGCCGCCATCGATGGCGCACTGGCCAGGGCCAGGGTGCTCGGCGTCCCGGTCAACATCGCCGTACTCGACAGCGGCTGCCACCTCAAGGCCTTCCACCGGATGGATGGCGCCTTCCCGGGGTCGATCGACGTCGCGCAGCGCAAGGCCCGCACCGCCGCCCTGTTCTTCTGTAATAGCGAAGACCTGTGGGAATACTGCAAGCCAGGCGGAGTTGGTCCCGGTCTCGAACGCAGCAACGGCGGCCTGATGACTTTTGCAGGCGGCATCTCGCTCAAGTCGCCCGACGGCGCTGTGGTGGGCGCGATCGGGATCTCGGGCGGCGCGGTGGCGCAGGACCAGGAAATCGCCCGCGCTGGCGCCGCCGCCTTTGCCGCGCTCTAGCAGTCCCCTTCCCTTCACATCACACAAGGAGCATCACATGTCCAAGACTATCCTGATCACTGGTGCGGCCGGCGGCTTCGGCCGCGGCGCCGCCCTCGGCCTGGCCCGCGCAGGCCACCAGATCATCGCGACGGTGCACGTCTCGTCGCAGGTCACCGCCCTGCGCGAACACGTGCGGGAACTCGGCCTGGCCGACCGCATCCGGGTCGAGCGCCTCGACCTGCAAGACCCCTACGATATCGACCAGGCCGTGGGCTGGGATGTCGACATCCTGTGGAATAACGCCGGCATGGGCGAAGCGGGCCCGGTGTGGGAAATCCCGCTCGACCTGGTGCGCAACAACTTCGAAGTCAACGTCTTCCTGCCGCTCGCGCTCACCCAGCGGGTGGTGCGCAAATGGATCGACAGCGGCAGTCCGCGCGGCCGCAAAGTGGTGTTTACCTCGTCAATGGGTGGCCTGTTCACGCCCGCCAACTGGGGCACCTATGTCTCGACCAAGCACGCGCTGGAATCGATCGCCGAAGCGCTGCAGCAAGAACTGGCCACCTACGGCATCCAGATCCAGACCATCAACCCCGGCGCCTACTACACCGGCTATAACGAAACCATGGCTGACACGCCGTTCCGCTGGCTCGACGAGCGCCAGCACCTGACCAGCCGCGCGGCGCTGCGCAAGGGTTTCGACGACTTCTTCGCCACGCCGGAAGGCAAGATGGATGCGCAAGAGATGATCGACCGGATGATCGAGATCGTCCCGCTCGATACCGGCAAGTTCCGCAACGTGATGCCGAAGGTGATCGAGGACATGCTCAAGCAGCACCAGCTCGACGCCTGGAACAACACGATCTAGGCGCACCATGCCATCCTCCTCACGCTTCCTGCGCCTGTGCCTGGCATGCTTGCTGCTTGCCGCCGTCCCCAGGCCATGGGCCCAACCGAGCCATCCGACCATGCATACCGATAACGAAGCCATCAACAAGCAGCTTGTCCAATCCGCGTTCGACGCCTGGTCTGCCGGCACCGGTGGGCCATTCGCCCTGCTCGCTGACGATGCCCAATGGACCATCACCGGCAACTCGCTGGCCGCGCGCGCGTACCCGAACAAGGCCGCGTTCATGAACGAGGTGATCGGACCGTTCAACGCGCGCTTGAAGGAGCCGCTGCGCCCGGTCGTACGCAGGCTGGTTGCCGAAGGCGACACCGTCGTGGTCTTTTTCGACGCCGCAGCCATCGCGCTCGACGGCCAGCCCTATCGCAACACCTATGCCTGGATCATGGAGCTGCGCGCGAACAAGGTCGTCCGGGTGTGGGCCTTCTTTGATGCGATCGCCTTCGATGCATTGTGGACGCGGGTGCGGCCGGCGCCGCACAGCTAGGGCTGCGTCATACGCATGACATGCAGCGGCGCTAGACTGCCCCTGTCTCTCCGCGCGTTTCCTCTTGAAACTCACGTTCATCCGTCGACGCTGCAGTCGGCGGATTTTTTTTGCGACGTGCGGTTACGCGGGCGGCACCAGCTTGTCTAACAGGATTGCCCCCTTCCACCAACCGCTGCAAGACCGGAGCATGCCCATGAATAAAGCGCAACAGACCGACCTGCACACCGACCTCGACGGACGCATGCAACGCGACCTGGCCGACAGCTACGACGAAGAGCTCGAACTCGAGCTCGACGACCGCGACCTCGATCCCGACACCCTGCTGCCGTCCCCGACCCGCAGCGAGCAAGAGAAGGAACTGCGCCGCCAGTACTTTCACGAGCTGTTCCGCCTGCAGGCCGAACTCGTCAAGCTGCAGGACTGGGTGGTGCATACCGGCCACAAGGTGGTGATCCTGTTCGAAGGCCGCGACGCCGCCGGCAAGGGCGGCGTCATCAAGCGCATCGCCCAGCGCCTCAATCCGAGAGTCTGCCGGGTGGCCGCGCTGCCGGCGCCGAACGACCGCGAGCGCACCCAGTGGTATTTCCAGCGCTACGTCTCGCACCTGCCGGCGGCGGGCGAGATCGTGCTGTTCGACCGCAGCTGGTACAACCGCGCCGGCGTCGAGCGCGTGATGGGTTTCTGCACCGATGACCAGTACGAAGAATTCTTCCAGACCGTGCCCGAATTCGAACGCATGCTGGTGCGCTCGGGCATCCAGCTGATCAAGTACTGGTTCTCGATCTCGGACGAAGAGCAAAACGCGCGTTTCCTGAGCCGCATCCACGATCCGCTCAAACAGTGGAAACTCAGCCCCATGGACCTGGAGTCGCGCCGCCGCTGGGAAGAGTACACCAGGGCCAAGGAGATCATGCTCGAGCGCACCCACATCCCGGAAGCGCGCTGGTGGGTGGTGCAAGGCGTCGACAAGAAGCGCGCGCGCCTGAACTGCATCCACCACCTGCTCGAGCAGATGCCGTATGTCGAAGTCGACCGCACGCCGATCCAGCTGCCGGAACGCGAATACCACGATGACTATGTGCGCCGGCCGGTGCCGCAGGAAATCATCGTTCCAGAGGTCTACTGAGAGCGGGCCGACGTTCTATGCACTGCACGTCTTCAACCTCGGCGTCAACTGCTGCGGATGCGAAGATGGTCTGGCGCAGATGTCTTTCGACGTCATTCCACGGCATGCGCTGGTCAACGGCAGCGATCAGCCAAGCGCCCGTCAACACCGGGTCGTTGGCGTACCGGTGTTCACCCGACTTCAGGACTGCCAGCAGCCATTCTGGGTGCTTGTCCATCTCGGCGTGCACGCGCTTGTCCTGAAGCGCGTAGTTTCCAATGTCGCGCAACAGCGCGACCCGCTGCCTGCCGACGTACGTGCTGATTCGACAGGTGTGGGCCGGCGCGAACGAATCCTGGAGGATGTGCAGCATGGACCCCAATGCGATATCTGGCGTGCGCCGATTGCGCTCGGCGATTGACTGCCCATTGCGCGCGAACAGGGTGCGCAACTTCACATTCTCGGGAAGCACACAGTGGTTGTCGGCGATCGACGGCAAGCCGAGCGATTTTTCCATCTGCGCCGTCAATGGATGATCCGGTGCGAGCTCCCCTGTGGCCACCTGGTAGGCGAACGAGAGCCAACCCAGCACCAGATCGACCGTGTTCGCCACGCGTTCCATGCTTCCCGCAGGATCGGATGTCTGGTCGGTGGTCATGAAATGCAGATGTTGCAGATTGCCTATGTGAGAAGCCCTGGCTAGGTGATCGGCAGCTGCCACAGCGCAGTTGCCGCGTGCCCCTGCGTAGTAATCCTGGTTGCGCTGGAAAGCGGTCCAGATCTTAACGCCTCCCCGCATGAAGTCCCGCGACTGGCCGAGTGAAAGCATGAGTGGGTCGTCATTCCACCATGTGCCGAAAATGATTGCGAAGGAACGGTGCTCGCGACCGCTTTTCGTCCACGGGCTTTCGATCATGTATTCCCACTTCCAGTTCGTTCCAGCCGGCCGGTCGGATGGAATTTGTCGATATTCTCGAATGGTCGCCGCCGTCATATGTTCATGCACGGCGCTGCGCTCCTGGCTGGACATGACGACGCCGCAAAAGTAGCCCAAATACCGTATCGGCTCCTGCCCAGGCATACCGGCTTCATAGGTGAGGACGCGATAACACGGACTCAACTGGTGTGCTTTCGCACTGCTACAGACCAGAAGCGCAGCGAGCAGAGCTAACCTGAACCGGTACGAGCGTGCCATATGTCCTCCAGTGTGCGCGCCTGCAAATCGATATCGTTACTTTAAAAGATATTCGCAGATCAATAACCCGTAATTTCTAATGTACTCAAAAAAGCAACGTTGCTCAAAAAATTGTCGCCTTCTCACAAAAATAGGGCAGTATTTACAGGTGCGATCTGATGCATGTGCTGGCGGAAATCAACATCATTACGTTCTATCACTGTCGTCTTCAGGAGATCCCATGTCTAAAATCCAGTTACTGTTGCCACTCGCGGTGCTATTTTTCTCCCTGCTATCGGGCTGCGCGTCGACGGTCGGCGCCTTCTTCAATCGGCCAGTAGTGGAAGACGATGTCGGCGGCACGCTGCGCACGATCTCGCTGTCTGCCGACCGCCGCACGGTGATCGTGGCGCCTCCTGGTAAGCCAGAGCTACGGTTTTGCGCCGAGCCTCCACCAGACACGGCGACCGCCCTCAAGACGGACCTCGACGCATCTGCCGCGCATAAGGGTGTGACGCTGGGACTGAAGGATAAGTTCGAAACATCTGTCACGGTGCTCTCAGCCAGGAACGCGCCTCTCGACGCGTTCCGTACTGGCACCTACGCGCTGTGCCAGTTTTATCTGAACGGCGCCATTGAAAAAAAAGATATGAAGGAGCTGTTCACACTCCTGCTCACGACATTTCGCGATACGCAAAACCTCGTCAACGAAGTCTCGCCATCTCTCGCGTCGAACGACGTAGTCGGAGACGCCAGGAAGGTGCCGGGTCCTGCAACAGCCACCGCCACTCAACCACAAGCCACGACTGTTCTGCAAACCAGGGACGCCCAAAAGAAATAGGCCCGCGAAGCGGCAGGCGGAGCCTTCACTTCCGCCGTCCGGATGGTTCGATTGTTCGAACTGACCGCCATCGTCCTCGATGATGCTGCACGCGAAGCCCCAGTCCGAAGTCCATACTACCGTCGTCACTGTCGCGGTCATGAGCCAGCCGCACGCAAGAATCGAAAGGGCTGGCCAGCGCATCCTCGGGCACGCCCGGGCCGTGATCGCGCTCGCTGGTCACAATGTCATTCGGCTGCGTGCGCACATCGATTTCAGCGCGCGCGTCGTAATACAGCGCATTGTCGAGCAGCTTGCCAAGCGCGCAAAGGATGGCGCGGCGCTGACCGCCAGGGCCAGGTCCGATGTCCAATACAAGCGTATAGACTAGCCCAGTCTATTCATCGACGCCATCACACGCGGTTCAGCTCAAAGCGCCGATTACGGCAAGGGTGCTAACGCCGCTCGATGCTGGCCACCTGGCCCCTCCGGCCATTGCGGTCGAATGCAGCAGCGCGGATCGTCCCGCGCGCGGCGATCGGGCCGGCTACCTGCGGGCTGCTGGCGGTCGGCATGCTGCCGTCGACCGTGTAGCGCAAGGTCATCCCGGGCAGTACGTGGTTCACCTTCACCTGTCCGCCCTCCTCGATCATGCCCGGCGGCGCGATGCGGTAGGCCATTTTGCTGCCGTCCAGGTCCAGGCGCGGCAGCACACGCTGGCCCAGCGCATTGACAAAGCCCGACCAGGCCGTGCGGTGCAGCGATTCCGCCCAGGCAGGATCGGCTTCGCGCGCCCAGGCGGGATCCGCCGCCCAGCCCCGTTCCGCGACCGCCGCCAGGCGCGGCATCACCAGATAGTCAATGCGGGCCGGGTCCATCGCGGTCTCGGCGAACAGATTGGCCTGCAACCCACGGACGCGGCGCTTGCCGTAGTCGGTCAGCCGATCCTTGCCGATGCGCGCGGCTGCGGGCGCGTTCTTGTTGATGTCGAGCGGGATGAAGTCGTACACGGTATCGAGTTCCACATAGGCGCCCCAGTTCACGCCGTGCTCGTCGGGATTGGCGTTGTGGGCCATGTCCATATACATGCGCGTCACCGGCGTGAGCACGATGTCGTAGCCGGCGTTGGCCAGGCGGTAGGCCAGGTCTTCGTTGCCGGTGGTGTTGTTCCAGACATAGGCCAAGAAGCCGCGCTCTGTGAAGCGTGGGTTCGGGATCAGCTTGGGACGGCCGTCGAGCATCGTCTGGCGCGCCGCCAGCTCTTCCCAGCCTGAGGTGAACAAGCCATGCTTGCGCATGATCTTGTCCACACGGTCGTAGAAATAGTCCCACAGGTCGGCCACCGTTTCCAGATTGTGCTTCTTCATCATGGCCAGGCTGACGGACGACTTTTCCCAGGCGCCGAGGGCCAATTCGTCGCCGCCCATGTGGATGGTGGACAGCGCCACGCCCGCCTCGCGGTGCATGGCGACGACCTCGCTGACCACATGCTCGATGAAGGTGTAGCTCGATTCGTGGCCCGGATTGATCACGTTATCGCCGAAAAACTGCGGTGACTGGTACTTCGAGCTGTCGTCGAAGTCGCTGAGAAGGTATTTGGCGAAGTCCTTGTCGCCGGCCGCCTTCAGCCGGTGGTAGCGCGATTCCATCGCCTGCACGGCGGCGCGCGCGTGGCCCGGCATCTCGATTTCGGGAATGACCTCGATGTGGCGTGCGGCCGCGTAGCGCAGCACTTCCTGGTAGTCGGCGCGGCTGTAATAGCCGCTGCCGCTCGGATTGCGCGGGTCGGGCCCGGAACCGTAGGCCGGCTGCAGGCGCACGCCGGGCCTGGCCGCATGGCCGCGCACCGCGCCCACTGCGGTCAATTCGGGCAGGCCGGCGATCTCGAGGCGCCAGCCTTCATCGTCGGTCAGGTGGAAGTGGAATTTGTTCAGCTTGAAGCGCGCCATCAGGTCGAGCCACTTGAACACGACGTCCTTACCGTGGAAGTTGCGCGAGACGTCGAGCATGAAGCCGCGGTAACCGAAGCGCGGCGCATCAATGATGGTCAGTTCAGGCAGGCTTGGCGCCTTGGTCCCGGGCAGCGGCATCAGGTCGCGCAGGGTTTGCACGCCATGTGCCACGCCGGCGGCGCTGTTGCCGACGATGGCGATGCCGGCGTTGGCGGCGATGCTCAAGCGGTAGGCTTCCGGCGAAGACTGGCCCGGCACGCTACCGATGCTCAGTGCCAGGGCCGGACCGCCGCTGGCCGCCAGCTCCACGGGGAACAGCGAGCGTGCCAGCACCGCCTCGTTGCTCAGGTTCGACGACGCCGTGACCGTGGGGCGGCCTTTGAGCACAAGCGCGCCGCTGCCGGCGTCGAGCTGCAATGGCGTCGGCAAGACCTTCGGCACCGCGTCAGCCGGCAGCAGTTCAGCGCGCGCGTTGCACTCGTAGGTATCCTGTGGCGTGACCAGCGAATGCGGGCTGTTGGCCACGCCTGCCTGCGGCGGCTGCGCGAGCGGCGCTACCGCAAACTGCAGCGCGACGCCGGCATCCGGCGCCGCGTCATACACCAGGTACGGCCCGTTCGGCGCTCTGGATGCGGTATAGACCGAGTCGGCATGCCGGTAATTGAATTCGACTGTCTGCCCTGGCGCCAATCCCTTGAAGTCAGGTCCCGGATACAGGCGCAACAAACCGCCGGCGACCTGCTCCAGCAGGATACCGTTCGACTGCGCACCCTTGGGCATGCGGTCGATCGCATTGAAGTACAAGGACCAGCCGCGCGCGGGCAAGGCGACGGTATCGCCGTTGGTCAAGATGAAGCGGGCCGGCGTTGACCCATTCGCCAGCTGCGTGGTGGCCGGAGCGCGCTGGAGTTCCCACTGCAGTTGCAGCTTGGCCCCATTTGCCACCGCGGCCGCAAGCGCCGGCATGGACAGCGCGGCCAGCGCTGCCATCAGGATCGGCACAAGCAGGCCGCTCAATTTTGTTGTTTTACCCAAAGAGGTTCTCCCTGTTTCGCGAGTTTCACCGGCCCTGTCCGTGCGTCGCCTTGGGCGCCGCGAACAGGCGCTCGATCTCTTCCAGCGATTTGCCCTTGGTCTCGGGCAGGAAGAAGGTCGCGGTGATGAAGTACACCGCGGTGCAGGCTGCCCAGAACAGGAACATCATGTGGAAGCCGTAATTGCCCACGATCGGCAGGAAGGCGCCCGCGATCAGGGTGCCGGTGCCCTGGTTGATCAGCAGCGCCACGCCCATGCCCACTGAACGGATCCGGGTCGGCATCAGCTCGGACAGGGCCAGCCACACGCACACGCCCGGCCCGATCGAGAACGAGGCGATGAAGAAGCCGATGAACAACGCGGCGAGTTGGCCGCTGCGTTCATCGGGCGTCGGCCCCACGGTAGCGCGCACGACCTCCAGCGGCGCGCTGGTACCGTCTGGCGTCTGGATCCTGATCCGCTGCGCCATGTGCACGCGCCGCGCGGCGTCGACCGTCGCGCGCGCCTCGGGCGTCAGCCCCGCGATCATCTGCTGGGCCGCATCGAGCTGCTGCGCATCGCCGCGACCGCTCCAGGCAGCGCGGGCGCTGTCCAGCAGCGCGCGCTCCTCCGGCGACAGTGTCGCGGCCAGCGCCGCCTCGCGTGCCAGCACGCCTTGGGCTTCGGCAGTCGGCGTATAGGCTTCGGCCACCTGCTGCTTCTCGCCATACTGGTACAGGATCGTCAGCTGCTGCGGCCCCGCGCCGCTGCCCAGCTTCGCGTCGACCAGGTTCACGTCGAGCGCATTGGCGCGCACCAGCGCCGCGACGTCGGCGCGCACGTCGATGCGCTCCGACTCAAAGCGGTGGAACAGCAGCGCCAGCGCGCACAGCGACACCATGATGCCGGCGGTGCCGATCTTGAGCAGGAACACCCTGCCCTTGCGCTCGACCAGCATGATTGCGCCGACCGTCATCACCATGTTGAGGATCTTGATCGCGGTGCCGTGGCTGGCCGCGCTCACCGGGTCGAGCCCGGCATGTTGCAGGATAGTCGACATGAACTGCAGGATCGAATTGATGCCGGTCGCCTGGTTGCAGCCCAGGATCACGCAGGCCAGCACGAATGGCAGCACATAGCGCCGTTCGGTCAGCATGTCGGTGATGGCCGCGCCCCGCGACAGCCTGGGCCGCGCGCGTTCCTCCGCCAGCGAGGCGCCGATCTCGGCCGCCTCGGCCTCGCAGTCAGCGGCGGGACGCAGCCGCGCGAGCACGGCGCGCGCCTGAGCGGGCCGGCCCTGGCGCATCAGCCAGCGCGGCGACTCGCTCACGAACAGGCAGCCCAGCAGGAACAGCAGGCCCGGATACAGCACCGCCAGGAACATGCTGCGCCAGGCGCGATCGGCCGCCGCGATCACGGCCGCGGTGTCGCTCCCCGCAGTCTGGATCGCCAGTTCCGCATTGCCCAGGTAATGGTTGCCGATGAAGGCCGCCAGCACGATGCCGGCCGTGAGCGCGAACTGGAACAGCGCCAGCCCGCGGCCGCGCCCATTGGCCGGCAGGCATTCGGCCAGGTACAGCGGCACCACGACCGCAATCACGCCACCGCTCAGCCCCTGCAGCAGGCGGCCCAGCATCAGCGGGATGAAGGATTGCGACAGGTAGATCACGGTGACGCTGCCGACGAACAGCAGCGCGCTCACCATCAGCATGCGCTTGCGGCCCAGCCAGTCGGCCAGCATCCCGGCCACCACCGAGCCGAGTATCGAGCCGGCCATCACGGCCGCCACCACCAGCGACAGCTGGGCCTCGCCCAGGCTGGTCGCGCGGTGCAGATAGGGCAAGGCGGGATCGATGATCCCGATATCGATCCCGTACAGCAGCCCGCCAAGGCCGCAGATCGCCGTCAACAGGAACAGGTGCATGCGTTGTTTGGTGTAAACCGACATTGCTCGCCTTGAATGTCTAAGTTGAAATATATTACCAACAATCACAGTGTGACATAGATGCCGCGCCGGTCCATGGCAAACGCGACGACCCAGCAGGCGAACGTGTAGCCAAGTGCGAACAGGAAGGACGCCAGGTAGGGCGCGGTCCACGGCAGGAGCGCTTCCTGGAACAGCCACCGATAGAGCGACATGCCGCCCGCCCGCAGGCGCACCAGGACGACGACGCCGATGGTCGACAGCATGTAGATGAACAGGGTGTTCTTGCCGAAGACGATGAAGAAGCTGGTACCGGTGCGCAGGCCTTTCAGGTCGATCAACCACACCAGGGCGCCCAGCATCATCAGGTTGTAGCCGACGCTGCACACGACATAAGAGCTGGTCCACAGCTTCTTGTTGATCGGCAGGGCGAGGTCCCAGCCGTGCGCCAGCAGGACGCAGGCGGCGCCTGCCGCCAACAACGCAAGCACCGTCTGCACATTGAGTCCCTTGCGCTGCAGGTAGGTAACGGCAAGGTAGCCACCCAACACATTGACGACCGACGGCAAGGTGCTCAGGATGCCCTCCGGGTCGAACGGGATGCCGTCGCCAGTGTACATATGCGATTCCCCCAGCAGGGCCAGGTCCAGCGTGCGCACGGCATTGCCGGCCAGCGTGTAGTCGCCGAACTGCCACAGGATCCACCAGTAGCCGAGCAGCGCGACGACGCTTGCCACGACGACGCCGCGCACGCCGCCGTAACGCACGACAAGCGCCGCGGCCACGTAGCACAGGCCGATGCGCTGCAGGACACCCATGATGCGCACATCCTCGAACGGGACGAACTGCCAGTCTGGCGTGAAGAATGGAAACCAGTACAGCAAGAAGCCGCACAGGAAGATCAGCGCGCCGCGCTTGAACACGGTGGAGAGAAAGCGCGGAGCCTCCAGGCTACCCAGCTTCTTCATGCTCAGGGCCAGCGCCCCGCCGACCACGAACAGGAACGACGGGAAGACCAGGTCGGTGAGCGTGTAGCCATGCCACGGCGCGTGCAGCAGCGGCGCGTAGGCCGCACCCCAGCTGCCGGGAGTGTTCACGACAATCATCAGGGCCAGGGTCAGGCCGCGCAGGACGTCGAGCGACAGATTGCGGGTTGGGAGCGTGGATGGCATCTCAGGGGTTAAGGTCATGTGACGGTAGTGACCGTAACACGCGCAAACACCGAGTAGCAATTGGCAAGCCCTTCAGGATGCCAGGGCTTACCCTCCTTTACACAGGCTGGTATCAGCCTCCATCGTCACCGCGTTCCCCGAAATCAGCCAGCAGGCCATCGCGCAGCGCAACGAAGTCCTGGTCGCGGCGCTGGCGTGGGTGCGCCAAGGGGATGTCCTGGATGCGCCGCACCCGCCCGGGCCGCGCCTCCAGCACCACCACGCGGTCGGCCAGGTAGACCGCCTCCTCGATATCGTGGGTCACCATCAGCATGGTGATGCCCTCCTCCTGCCACAGGCGCCGCAATTCCTTCTGCATATGCAGGCGGGTGAGCGCGTCGAGTGCGCCGAGCGGTTCGTCCAGCAGCAGCACGTCGGGCCGCCCCACCAGCGCGCGGGCGATCGCCGCGCGCTGCGACATGCCGCCCGAAAGCTGGTGCGGGTACGCGCCGGCGAAACCATCCAGGCCAACGCGTGCGATCTCGGCCGCCACCCGCCGGCGCCGCTCAAAGGCCGGGACATCGGTATTGGTGAACGTCAGCGCGACGTTCTGCTCCACCGTCAGCCACGGAAACAGACGGTGGTCCTGGAAGATCAGGCCGCGCTGCAGGCTCGGCGCCTCGATCGGCGCGTCATTCTGCAGCAGCCGGCCCTGGTAGTCCAGGTCCAGTCCCGCCAGCAGGCGCAGCAAGGTGGACTTGCCGCAGCCGGACCCGCCGACGATGGCGACGAACTCGCCCGGCGCGACCGTCAACGAGATATCGTCGAGCACCAGCAGCGATTCTCCTTTGAGCGGAAACGACTTGCTGACATGCTCGATGGAGAGGCCGGCGCCACGCCTGGCAGCGCCGGCGGGCGGACGTGCTTCGGCGCGTGGGAAGGGAGTGGCAAGCGTCATGAATTTCTTCCTTGTTTCAGATGATAGAACAGCCAGGCGGCCAGCCACGGCAAGGTCCACAGCAGGAATACATTGCGCAGGCCGACCAGGTCGCCCAGGCGGCCGGCAGCCAGTGCACCGAACGTGCCGGCCGCCATGCCGAACAGCGTCAGATGGGCCGACACACGCGCCTTGTCGACCGGTGCGTGGGCGATGCGGCTGGTGTTGACCAGCGCATTTACACCCAGGCCCAGGCCGAGCAGCACCGATGCCGCCAGATAGCTGGCCGTCGTGGGGTACAGGCCAAGCAGCAGCAAGGCCGCCATGATCGCCAGGTGGGCAGCGCCATAGATGCGGTCACGATGGCAGCTGCCCAGCACCGCATTGCCCAGCCCCAGCAGGACCAGCACGAAGGCCAGGCCCTGCACCGCCATCAGCCACACCGCGTGGGCTTGCGGCCAGTGCAGCACCTGGATCGCGAGCAGGATCGAAAACACGCCCACGCTGGAGGCGGTGAAGCTGGCCAGGATTTCGAACAGATACGTCGTGCGCACCACGGGCAGGCGCAGCAGCTCGCGCCAACTCGATGCATCCTTGCCGCCCTGCGCGCGATGGCCGGCCTGCTCCGGCAGCACCTGCCATCCCAGCACCGCCAGGACCGCGAACATCAGCGCCGACACATAGAAGCCACCCGTCAAGCCGAGATGCGCGATCACGTAATTACCGGTGAGCGGGCCGGCGAACTGGATACCGAGCATGAGCGTACCCTTGTACCAGCCGGCCTTGCCCTGTCCCAGTTCCGGCAGGCGCACCAGGAACACGGTGCTCATCGCCACGATGCGCAGGGCGATGCACAGGCCAACCAGGAACATCACGACCGCCACCCACTGCCAGCCCGGCATCCACGGCAGGATGCAGAACATGCCCGAGAGGCTCAGGCTCACAGCCGCATACAGCATCTTCGGATTACCCCGCGCCAGGATGCGCCCGGCCGGTAGCGTGCCGATCGCCATCGCGGCCGTCTCGGCGCTGCTGATCAGGGCCAGCTGGAAATTGGTGACGCCCAGGTGCAGGCCGAACATCGTGGCCAGCACCTTGTTCATCCCGATTGTCATCCCGGACAGCATGGTCAGGCCGATGAAGCCGACCAGAAAGCGGCGCAGCTCCTGGGGCGCGAACAGCGGCGCCGCGGCGGGACCGGCGCCCGTCACGCCGACCGCCCGCGCACCAGCAGCCGCGCAGCGCGCGTGAACATCAGACTGAGCACCTGCGCCAGCAGCGCGATCACCAGCACCGACAGCAGCACCACGTCCATGCGGCCATTCTGCTCGCTCGTGAGCAGAAGCGACCCAATGCCCGGCGCCGCCGCGAACAGCAGCTCGCCGCCCAGGCAGGCCAGCCAGGAGAATACCTGGGCGTGGGTCACGCCAGTGATCATGGCCGGCAGCGCGGCAGGCAGCAGCACGCGCCGGAACATCTGGCGGCGCGTCAGCGTCAGCATGGCGCCGACCTCGCGGTAGCGCACATCGACCTGGCGCATGCCCTCGAAGGTATTGAGCACGGTCGGGTAAAAGGCCGCGATCCCGATGATGAGGAGCTTGGCGAATTCACCGCTGCCCGCCCACAGCGCAATCAACGGCACCAGGCCAAGCAGCGGCACCTGGCGGATGCTGTGGTACAGCGGCCCGATCAGGCGTTCGGCCACGCGCGACTGGGCCATCAGCGTGCCGGTGGCGATGCCGATCGACGCGCCACATACCAGGCCGGTCATTGCGCGTTCCAGACTGGCGCCCACGTGCAGCGCCAGCGTGCCGTCGGTCAGCAGCTCGCGCAGACCGTCCCACAGCTGCTCAAGGGGAACGAAGACGTAGGCGGCGCTGGCGCCTCGCGTGGATGCCCATTGCCAGGCGAGCAGCGCCAGCATTGGCAACAGCAGGCCGCGCAACGGTGCAGTCACGATGGGGAGGATCGGTTTCATGGTCGCTTTCGCATCAGCGGCGCTGCCAGCGCATCAGGTAAGCCTCGAGCAGGCGAAAGGTCCGGTCCAGCGCCAGCCCGACCAGACCGGTGAGCACCACGCCGACCATCACGATATCGAGCCGGAACATCTGGCGCGCCATCTCCATCATCTGTCCCAGGCCGTTTTCGGCAGCCAGAAGCTCGGCGCCGACCAGCACCATCCACGAGCGGCCCAGGGCGATCCGGATGCCGGTCAGCGTCGCCGGCACGATTGCCGGCAGCACCACTTTGCGGATCACCTGCAGGCGCGAGAAGCGCAATACGGCCGCGACTTCGAGATAGCGCGCCGGCAGGCTGGCAATGGCGTCATGAACGCTAAGGGCCACGATGAAGAAACTGGCCTTGGCGACGATCACGACCTTGAAGGTCTCGCCAATGCCGAACACCAGGATGAATAGCGGGATCAGGGCCACCGAGGGAATCTGGCGCAGCACCTGGAAGCTCGGCGCAAAATAAGCGTCGAGCCGCGGCGACAGGCCGACCAACAGGCCGAAGGCGATACCGGCCACGGCGCCAAACCCGAAGCCAGACACCAGACGCGCCAGGCTGACCGTCACGTGCTCGCGCAGCTCGCCGCTCTCGATCAGTTCCCAGCCGGCCGCCAGCACTTGCAGCGGCGGCACCAGGATCTGCTCAGGCGCCAGCTGCAGCGCCGTGACGGCGATCCAGACGGCCAGCACCAGCAAGGGCGAAGTCCAGGCCGACCAGCGCCAGGCGAGCCAGCGTTCGACCGGGGAGTGTCGAACCGGTAGCGGCATGGGCACGGTCAGCGGCTCCGATGGAGCAGGCTGCAGCACCTTGCGCGCGTTCTCGGCCAGCGGCAAGCCGCGCGCGCCGGCCGACAGCACGCCCGGATTCATCGGCTCGCCCAGCGGTTCTGCAGCTTGAGCTGCACCAGCGCCTGTTCGACGAACTGCGGCGCATACAACCGGCTGGTGTCGAGCGGCCGTCCGATCAGGCGCGCCTGCTGGGCGTAGGCGGCGCCGGCAGCGTAGTGGGCCCGCAGCTCGGGCGTGAACAGCGGCGCCCAGCGCGCGTGCCAGTCCGTGTTGTCGCCTTCCCACTCGCGCTCGATCAGCCTGCGCGACTGGCCGGCCGAGACTTCGTGCTGGATATAGGCTTCGCGGCCGCCCTCGCCCGCTACGCTCAGGTGCGCCTTGACATAGGCGGTCGCCACCAGCTGCGCCAGTTGCGGAAATTTTTTCAAAAAGGCGCTGTCTCCCCACAGCTCGGCGCGCATTTTCCAGTCCTGGGGCGCCTGCTTGCTCGACCAGATGATCTTGCCGACTTTTTTGTCCTCGAGCAGGAAGGCGTCGCTCAGGGTGAAGAAGGCGTCGGCGCTGCCGCTGGCCACCGCCGACGCGCCGGCCTGCGGGTTCAGGTTCAGGATGCGCACGTCCTTCTGTGTCATGCCATTCGCCGCCAGCAGGCGCGAGAACGGGAATTCCCATGGCCGGCCGCGGTGCAGCGCGATCTTCTTGCCTTTGAGGTCCTTGATCGAGCGCGCGTTCGAATTGGCCGGGACCACCAGGTAGGTGTTGTTCATGCTGCCGCCCGGGACCACCAGCTGCGTATGCAGGCCCGAGGCGTTGGCGATGATCGACGGCAGGTCGCCGTACTGAGCGAAGTCGATCGACTTGTTGGCGAAGGCTTCATTGACCTGCACCGCCACCGAATTGGTGGTCACCGGCACCCACTCCAGCTTGACGCCGAGCTTACCCAGTTCGGCGGCCAGCCAGCCCTGCTCCGCCACCAGCGCGGACGAACCGGCGAACACGGTCTTGCCCGACGGGCCGGTGCGCGAGACGGCGGCGATCCGCAGTGCGTCCGGCAATGGCTCCGCGGCCTGGGCATGGGCCGAGGATAGCAGCGCGGGTAGCGCCAGGGCGAACAGGCCGGCCAGGCGGCGCTGCTTGTCAATGCGTGAATCTGGCTTCATCGGATCCTCTTCGCTGTTCTTGAACATATACGGTGCTTACAGATCGGTCGCTGGCAGCAGCGACAGCGCGCGCGCCTGGTCGATCAGTTTGCTCATCTTCCACTGTTGGCGCAGCACGCCGGGGCCAAAGTCGCGCGAGCCGCCGACCACTTCGGCTGCGATCTGGATCTTGGCGCCTTCTTCCAGCAACAGGATGAATTCAGCAGTCTTGAGTAGCCCCTGCTTACCCCAGACGGTGGAGCCGCCATTGGCTTCCAGGATCGCGGTCGCGTATTGGTTCTTCGCGATTTCGTCGAGGATAAAGTCGACCTCTGGCTGGCGGCGGTCGATATAGATCGGGATCTCGCGGATCAGCTGAAAGCGCTGCACCGGCACGTAGCGGATCGGCAGCGTGCGGTGGGTCTGGGCCCAGGCGCCCAGCGCCGGCGAATGCACGTGCGAGATCGTGGTCACATCCGGATGGGTGTTGAACAGCTTGAGGTAGCGCGCGGCCCCGCCGCCGCCCGCGTTGTTACCGGCGTAGATAGTGCCGTCCAGGCCCGCCACGGTCGCCACCAGCGGCTCGCCCTTGCGGAACGGGCCCGGGTCGTTGACGATCACCACCAGGTCTTCGCCCGGCACGCGCTCGACAAAGCCTACGGTACCGTAGGCGGTCAGGCTGCCGGTCTCGCGCAGTGCATTGAAAGCCAGCTGCGCGTCCTTGCGGGTTTGTTCGACGAAGGCCAGCACCTTGTCGCTCAGGCGGGTGGTGGTCTCGGGTTTGAAGGCTTCCAGGGTATCGCTCATGGTCGGTTCTCCGGTAAATGTGGGACTGATGGATGAAAGAGTGCAAGCTGCGTGCCAGCCATCTGGACGTCCTCGTGCACCCGTGACAGCACCTTTGTGGCGGCAACTGTTGGCCAGGCAGCAGCGGAATCAGGCCCCGCTGCTGCCCTGCCAACAGGACGATGCGTTAGAAGTGATAAGTGTAGGAACCGCCGACGCGCCGGCCAGGCGCCCAGTACACGACGTCGCCATTTGTGGTGCCTGGCACGAAGGCCGTCAGCGCGTGGTTCTTGTAGACCTTGTCGGTGATGTTGTCCGAATAGATGCGGAACTCATGCTGGCCGCCCGGCGTGGTATAGATCGCGCGCGCATTGGTCAGCGTGTAGCCGCTCTGGTTGAGCAGGTAGCGTGAGCTGGACTGCGGATCGACGAAGTAGAACTGCTTGCCGGTGTAGTGGGAATCAAGGCCGAGCACGACCCGGCCGCCGTTCGCCAGCGGGATCTTGTAGTCGGCCGCCAGCAGCGCGGTGACGTGCGGCGAGCGCACGAACTCGTTGCCATTGCGGCTGCCGCCGCCGTTCTGGATGGTGAACTGATCGAACTGCGTGCGCAGCAGGCCGACGCTGGCCTGCAGGTGCAGGGCCTCGGTCGGCCGCGCTTCGAGCTCGAACTCGGCGCCGTAGACATGCGCGCGGTCGACGTTCTGCAGGTAGTTCACGGTCTGGGTCGGGTCGCCGTTGTAGATACCGGTGATATTGACCTGCACCTTCTGGTAATCGTAGTAGAACAGGTTGGCGTTCAGGTTCAGGCGCTGGCCCAGCCACTCGGACTTGAGGCCCAGTTCATATGAATCGAGCTCTTCCGGCTCCACCGTGTTCAGGGCGCGCACGTCGGCGGCGCTGGTGTTGTAGCCGCCAGACTTGATGCCGTGCGCGTATTTGAAATAGACCCGCTTGTTCTCGTCGATCTTGAACTGCGGCGTGAAGTCATAGGTCCAGGCGCGCCAGGTGGTCGATGGGTTCGAGGTGAAGTTATTGCGCGCGACTGCCGGGGCGCCGAAGTTGCCGCCAGTGACCGTGTTCCACCAGTTGTCGGCGCTGCCGAAGGTGACCGCATTCGAAGCTGCGTGAATGCGGCGCAGGTCGAGGTCCTTGGTTTCGGTGGTCCAGCGCAGGCCGAAGGTGGCCAGCAGGCGGTCGGTGATGTCGACGGTGGCGCTGCCGAAGGCGGCAAAGCTGCGCGTCTTGTGTTCGTAGACGGTGTTATTGAAACCTACCGGCTGGGTGCTGGGCAGGAAAGCGCCGGCGATATTCTCGGGCAGGCGCGCGACCGATGCATCCGAATCGATCGTCTCCCTGAAGTAATGCAGGCCGCCGACCCAGTTGACGCGGGCATTCCTGGGCGAGGCCAGGCGCAGCTCCTGCGAGAACTGGCGGCTGCGCGCCTCGCTGCGGCCGCGGCTGATCTCGAGCGGCGAATTGTCCGAGTCGCCGATGCTGTCCGATTCAAAGTCCTCGAAGCCGGTGATCGAGGTCAGCGCGTAGTCGCCGAAGGCGTGTTCCAGTGTCAGATTGGCGCCGCGCTGCTCGATGTTCTGCACCGATGGCGCGTTGCTGCTGACGTGTTCCGGATCCAGCGACGGGATATAACCGTTGCGGTAGACGCCATTGGCGGCGTAACTGGCCGTGGTCGTGGTGGCGCCGTCGACCTGGTAGTCCCGGTAATGCAGCGACAGGTTGGCGGTGAAGTCGCGGTTGATCTTCGCGCGCAGCTGGGCGCGCACGGCGTTGTCCTTGAGTTCTCCGTCTTTGGTGCCCTTGAACCCGTTGTCGAAGTTACCTTCGCGCTGCTCTTCGGAATGGACCGAGAGGCGGCCGGTGAGCACGTCGTCCTTGATGCTGCCGCCGATCGCGCCCTCGAGCAGCACGGTGTCGAAGCTGCTGTAATCGGCCTTGAAGTAGCCGTCCGTCTGGGCACTTGGCTTGCGCGAGACTACGTTGATGGCGCCGCCCGTGGTGTTCTTGCCCCACAGCGTGCCTTGCGGTCCACGCAGCACCTCGACCCGCTCCAGGTCGAACAGCGGGAAGCCGGTGGCACTCGAGTTACTGATATACACATCGTCGCGATAGAAGCCAACTGGGTTCGGGAAATCGATCTGCTGCTGGCCGGCGCCCACGCCCCGGATCCACCAGCGCGGGCGGCTATGCTGCTGGGTACCGGCCGAGGCGTTCGGCACATAGTTCAGGATTTCGCTGGCCGAGCGACCCACGCCTTCGGACAGCAGTTCGTTCCCGCCCAGGACCGTGATCGCGCTCGGCACATCCTGCGCGCGGCCTTCCCGCTTTTGCGCCGTCACTGTGACGGTTTGCAGCGTGACCGGGGTCGGCGCAGGTGCGGGCCCAGGATCGACTGCAGCTTCCGCATTCTCTTCCTCTGGCAAGGGTGCGGCGCAGGCCATGCCGGCGAACACAGTGGAGCCGAGCGCCATGGCGAACGCCGCGCGCAGCGCGCGCACCAGCAGGGTTGGTGGGAAAGCGGGAGTGTTCGAACTGCGCATATGCATCCTTTGTTGGTAAAAGTCGTTGGATGCAGTTCTATTCGCAAGCACCGTGCCTGCCTGAATGCGCTTGTCTGCAGCGCTTTTTGCTGATTAGCGAGCAATTTGCAGGCCGGTGCTGGAATTGATGCAGCGCAGCGCGAACAGGGTGACGCAAAACAAACGGCCGGGTCGCCCCGGCCGTTCGCGATGCGTTGCTGTAGACCGCGTCTAGCCGACCGCGCGCAGCAACTGCTTGCTGCCCTGCCCACGCACCAGCGGCAGGACTTCTTCACCGACCCGGTAAGCTTCTTCCAGATGCGGCGTGCTGGCCAGGATGAAGGCGTCGGCGCCCAGCTGCACCAGATCGTCCAGGCGCTGCGCGACCTGTTCGTAGCTGCCGACGATGCCCTGGGTCTGGCCGCCACGCAGCAGGTTGAAGCCCGACCAGATATTCGGCTCCACGATCAGGTCCTTGTAGCTGTTGACCGTCGTCGGACGGTTGCCGCGCTGGCGCGCCGCGCCGACCGAGTCGCTGCCGTCAACGCCCAGGAAGGCGTCGAGCGTGGCCTTGTCGGTATTGGCGAAGCCCTTTGCTACTTCTGCCCAGGCTTCTTCTTCGGTCGCGCGCGCGACGATGTCGACCCGCACCGCGCACTTGATCTTGCGTCCCAGCTTGTCGGTCTTTTCCTTCACCTTGGCGAATTTTTCACGCAACTGCTCGAAGGGTTCGAGCCAGGTGAGGTAGTAGTCAGCATGTTTCGAGGCCGACGCAAGTGCCGCATCGGACGAACCGGAGAAGTAAATCTGGGGGAAATCCTGGGCCGACAGTGGATGTGCGAGGCCGGCGTCCTCGACCTGGTAGAACTTGCCCTGATAGGAAAACGCGCCGCCGCGCCACACGCCGCGCACGATGTCGAGGAATTCGGTGGTGCGCGTGTACCGGTCATCGTGGCCGGCCGCATCGCCCCACCACAGTTGCGAAGGTCCGCCGCCACCGGTGATCACGTTATACAGCGCCCGGCCGCCAGTGGCGCGCTGCAGGCTGGCCGTCATGCGCGCCGCCACCACCGGATTCAGGAAGCCTGGCTGGAACGGGATCATGAAGCGGAAGGTCGAGGTTTCGCGCGCCAGCAGCGACGAGATCACCCATGGCTCGTCGGTCATCGGGAACGAGGGAATCAGGCCGCCCTGGAAGCCCGAGATCTCGGCTGCATGCGCGATTTCGGCGACGTAGTCGAGGTAGCTGAAGCCGCCGCTGCCGCCCGCCACGCTGGTGTTGCGCAGATTGTCGTTACCGGGGAACCAGTCGCCGCGATGCGGCGCGCGGCTGCGGTGCGAGCTCGGTTCGCCGTGGGTGGGAATGCGCCAGAAGATATCGATGGTCATGATGGTTGTCCGTTGGGTGGATGGAGTCAGGCGGCCTGGCGGTCCTGGGCCAGGCGTGCACGCAGGCGCGGCAGCAGGTGTTCGCCGAAGCGCCAGGCTTCTTCCAGGTGCGGCGTAGCGCCGAGCACGAAGCTCGAGATGCCGGCGGCGGCATAGTCCGCCAGGCGCTGTTCGACGTCGTCATAGCTGCCCACCAGCGTGCGGCGTTCGCCATCAGCGCGGTCCTGCCGGGTCTGTGACCAAAACAGATCGGCGTCGCGGCGCGCTTCCAGCGCATCTTCGCGCGCCAGTACATCGATGCGCAACCCGATCGCCAGCGTACGGCCTTGGGCAGACGCCAACTCCTGCAATCGCGCGATGTGCGGGCGCAGTTCGTCGACTGGCGCAGCATCAAGCACATGCACGTCGGCCTGGCGCGCCGACAGCGCGAACGCTTCCTCGGACGCCCCGCCGAGATAGACCGGCGGCAGCGGAATGCCACCCAGCGGACCGCGGAAGCCACCACCCTGCACTTCAAAGAAGCGGCCCTTGAAGTCGTACGGCGCGGTGGTTTGCACGCCGCGCGCGACGGTGACGAACTCGTCGATCCGCGCCAGCACGTCCGCGTCCGGCACATTGTCGGCATGACGGCGCCGCGTGGCCGCGTCGAGGCCCTGCACGATCTGCCAGGCGAAACGGCCATTGGTGGCGCGCTGGAAGCTGACCGCGTTCTTGGCTGCGTAGACGGCCGAGCCCCAGCCGGCGTCGAAGCCGGCGATCAGGCGCACGTGGCGGGTGCCCCGCGCCAGGTAGCCGGCCACGATCCAGGACTCGTCGCCCTCCAGGTCGTGCGGCACGAGCACGCCGTCGAAGCCGGTGATGTCGGCTGCGCGCGCGACCTGGTGCAGGTAATCGAAATAATTGAAGCGGTCGCCGCGCGGATCGCTCACGCCGTCGGTAAAGGGAACGTGGCCAGGCGCGGCGCGCTCGCCGCGGCGGGTGACGTCGGCATGGGAATAGCGGCCGTCGCCGCTGGTGGGCAGTTGCCAGATGAATTCGATAGTCATGAGGATCCTCGTGTGATGGTGGCAGGCTGTCTGTAGAACAGCAGGATGCGTGCCATGCGTCCAGGCGACGGCGCTGCTGCATACCGAACAATTGACAGGCATGCGCTGCCTGCAAATCGACAGCGCACTGCGTGACTGCGCGCTACGCGGCTTTCGGATGGCGCGCCAGCGCCGCGTCGAACGGCCGTGCATCGATCCAACCCCGCACGTCCACCGCAGCCGGCAGGAAGTTCCAGCGCAGCAGGAAGTCGGCGAAGTCCTGCAAGCCCGCGATATTGGTATCCGACAGCGAGGTATCCAGACGCTGGTGGGCATCCAGTCCATAGGCGGCCGTGACCCAGTATTCGCTGGTATTCGACTCGCGCGCCAGGAAGCGGCGCGTGTCGTCCGGATGCGCGCGCGCCCAGTCCTGGGCCCGCAGCACCTGATCGACGATGTCGGTCGCCACCTCAAGGTGATGTTCAAGCAAATGGGCGTCGACCGTCAGCGCGCGCGGCGTGCCGTTGTTCGAGCGCACCAGCGGCTCGGGGTGCAGGCCGGTATCGATCACCGTGTGCAGACCAAACAGCTGCGCCAGGTGCGCGGCGCTGGCGCCTTTCAGGAAGATCGCATCGACTTCGCCGCGCAGCAGGCCCACCAGCTCGGCCGCCTGGCCACCGCTACGCCGCCCACCGCCAAACACGTTGGTGCCGGCGACGCGCTCGGCCGGCGCATCGCTCTGACCCTGCTCGATGACGTAATCGACCAGTTCGACGTCGGCTACTTCCAGTCCATCCAGGCGCAGCGCGTTTTCCAGGCCGCGCAGCGCCTGCGCGCGCGCGAAGTCGATCTGGGCATTGATCCACTTGGGCAGGCCGAAACGCCGCCCTTTCAGGTCGCGCGCGGTGCGGATGCCGCTATCGGGCAGCGTCAGGATGCGCTGGGTCTCGTCGGCCCACGACAGGCCGATCAGGCGTGTGTCGCGTCCC
>Ga0265797_10002905_pt1 | contig 28207 bp, 21 predicted proteins | sample P2T30metagenome_FD_192433 | JGI IMG/M metagenome (GOLD analysis project Ga0265797, IMG submission 192433) | Plant litter microbial communities from East Loma Ridge, Irvine, California - P2 T30 | ecosystem: Environmental > Terrestrial > Plant litter > Unclassified | place: USA: California...
CCCTACAAGAAGGTGCGTTTCGAGCTATGCTACGTGGGCGCCCATCGTAGACTGACGCCTCCTAGCGCATTGAGCATGCCGGCTACCACAGGTCTATCTTGCAGCGCAACCCTCCGCGATACGATCCAGACGGCGATATTGTCGAAGTCGACGACGAATACGAGGACGAGGAAGACGTGGAGCCTGTCGAAGAGAATCCATACGGTAACATACAGCTCGAGAGTCTTCTTGCGCCGCTCACCTCTGCCGCCGACCTACCCAACCATCCTGCCCTGAGCGTGGCATACTCCTCTCGACACCTCACGGACCTCGCCAACGAAGCCGGCGCTCTCTCGCGAAAAGAGCACGTTACCAACGCGCGGGCAAAGACTTTGTTCGTAAAGCTTCAGGGCGACTCTACGTTTGCGCCAGATGCTCTATCGGCTATGGGCAGAGCGCCCCTCCAAGAGTCGTGGATCGATGGCGCAAACGGACACGCGGAAGAAGAAGAGCAGCAGCAACAGATTCATGATGCTGAAATGCAGGATACCTCGGAAAGTCCCCATGACGTAGACATGGAGGATGCAGGTCAGCCAAATGGCACTAGCCGAGAGACCGAGACCAACGGCGAGAAGGTCAATGGCGCACATCCTGTAACAAACGGAACGCACATTGGGGACGCAGAGCAAGCGCAAGAGAACGGAGAAGGAACACCCGACGATGCGTCTGATACCGCGTCGCAACAGACGGCGCATCGGATGACGACTCGAAGACGAGCTCAGGCGGCAGCCTCCACCCCTTCCCCACCTCATTCCCCCTTGAGCGGTGTTGGCGCGATACATCCTCACTTTATACACCCTTCAGACTCGCTGCCGGATCGCGACTTTGGCCTCCCACCCAGCGAGGCCGAGGAAACGCGCATGCTTCTCATGGCTTATGTACAAAAGCAGGAGGAGGTGGCGCGTATAACCTCAGATCTGTATCAAGGTCTATTGCAAGCCGACCGCATGCGGCAAGATGTTTATAAATGGTCCAAAGCAGAAGCACATGTAGGAGAAATGAGCGATGGCGAGGATTGGTATGACAATGAGGAGTGGGGTCTCGAGCAAGATCTTGCCAAGGGTCGGGACGAAGAGGAAGACGATACAGCTGTGGCTGGCAAGAAGAGTACAAGACAACGGCGGAAGCCTGACAAGGATGACCGGTAGTCCCCATTGCGGGAGCAAAGGTGGCCCATCGTCACAATTTCTGCTTATTTATTGCATGCACAGCGAGATACCACATTTCTAGGATATGGAATGGACAAACTTCATACTGGGTTGGGTTGCTCTTGCCTCAGTGAGCCGTCCACGTGTTACCGCGTCAGCATCGTGCTTTCTCCACCGTCCAAACTCGAAGCTTCCTACACCTCACACCGTCAGTTCGCCATGGAGTTCGTTCTCCGGTGCAACGATCTGAAGTGTCGAAAGCGGTTGCACGAGCGTGCAGTAGTCACCACTTGCAGGTTTGTCCACCTCACCTGCTTCTAGCCCTTCGGCCGCTGACTGCAAATAGTCATGTCTTCTGCAGCGATTGCGCGGATACCACTGGGTTGTCGAGGTCTACGAATGCGCATCGAACTTGTCCAGCATGTAACGCATCGCTGCACAACCCTGACGACGTAGTCGTTGCAGGCCTCAGCCCATCGGAAGACTACAAGACGTCAGTACTCAGTGGCCTGAGTCCGACGATCATCATGGAATGTGCGAGCCGCGCTTTGGCTTTCCATGGCTATCAGACATCGCAAGAAATCATATATCAAGAGCATCTTGCGAAGGGCTTGACTGACAAGTACGATACGCTCAGCCAACAGATGGATCAGCTCATCCATGATGCAAATGCGCAGATCAAGGCATTGCAGGACAAGATGCAGGGTACATCACGCCCTCATCCCATCTACACACCTCGTACTTACAGTTGTGCAGCTATGCAAGCCGAACAAGAGGCTCTCGAAACCAAGAACTTTGAACTTGCGAAAGCTTATAAAGAAAAGACCATAGCGCATCAACGAGTCCAGAATCACTACCAAGCACTGAAAGGGCAGGTCAACTTGACCCACGTAGCCCGAGCCGCTGGTAACGAAGCCGCGCATACGCTCCAGAATGCTCGAGGAGATCGTTTCATTGACCGTCTTCCCGGCACACGTACGGGAACGGCCAACTACAGTCAGATTAACATGTCCCACCAAGCTGGCGGCGGCAGGATGCACAACAGAGATTTCAGCAGGAGTTCTGAGAACAGTGGACGGCTTCAGCAGAGTGGTATCCACATCGGGCCCCCATTCAATCCATCATTGCAAAGACGGGTTCTAGGTGGCAGGAACAATATTGGTCGTGAGTTGACCCTCCTCGAGTTGCATCGAAAGACCTCAGGGGTATGGCTACCTTGAGAGCATCACACGTTAACGAAGTGAAGATTCTGCTCCAGTCGGGACGCCTTCACAAGCCCATAGAAGTCAACTTCCGGTCCTTGGTGGTTCACGTCAGCCCCCATATTTGAGCCAAGATATCGATTCCTCATACCACAACTCACCTGTGCCCAGACAACCTGTTGCCAGTGGTCTTGGTCCGCGAGGCTTGGGCAACTTTTCGCTTGGAGCAACGTCATCAAGGAGGGCTGGCGGTGCTAACAACACTGGGCCGCTAGGACGCTAAACTTGAGAACACTTACTCGTGAACGCCACAAACGAGGCTTAATAACCGACTATGACCGAGAAGTAGTTGGCCACCGCGTGTGCCAATGGGGGAAAAGGTCTAATCCTATATTCATCTACTATAGTATCGCTATAAAACATGATAATATCGCTCATGGAAGGATATGTTGTTTATCTCCTATATTGTGCTTTCTGAGCCAAACTGTTTCTTCGACACTTTCATCAAACGTAATTTGACAAAGATCTCAGACACATGGACATGGTATAAGCGATGACCTGTTGGTCATTTCTTCTCCACTATTAATGCAGAGCGTCACTCCGATTTACGAATTCCTTCACTTGGCACAGCATTCTCAGATATGTTTAGTGACACTCCAGGACGTCGGCGAGGCAGAGTCAGGCGTACCATGTTTCTCCACGTCCCCAGGCCTCCAGTCTCGTATTGTGCAACTGAACGTTCTCCACGACGCGGAGATATCCGTCTTAGGCGTTCAATCTTCACCCTCAACAACTAGGTAGAGCATTGGAGGACATAGCCGTAAGGCTGACTGCTTCGGCGCCGAAAGCAAGGTCTTCTAGTGTTTGCGTAGCTTTTCTTGCAAAACAAAGCGTTGATCACGGACTTCGGCATACAGTGTACCCACAACCTACACGTAGGACTGATGTAAATAGAATCAAGTGCATCCTTCGGATCCTGGATGGAGGAACCGTTGGTCTTGGTATGCTTGTGCTAACGTCATTATAGAATTACTGATAGCAATCCTGGAGCAGTTGATCGATCGCGACGAGCTTTGACAGAGGGAGTGGATGAGGCTAGAGAGAGGGAACAAACATATAAGTAAGTCACGGTAGTCCGAAATATATAGGGACATCCGCATCATCGACAGACTCCCACTCAGACTTGTCACTCTCAGTATTGAACGCACTATCGGAATATTTGCTGCTTGTCCAGCTCCTGCTACTCCTAAAATGAGGACTTCACAGCTCTCGGTACTTCCCATCTTGGGTCTTTTGCCTGCATCTACAGTCGCAGACTTTGTCATTGGAAAATACTCTGGTCAACAGCTTGGTGGTACTTTTCAGACACCAGGACAGCTAGGAGTGACAGAGACGTGGATTAGTACAAGTAAGTCTGATCGCTATCACCGGCCCAACACACAACGACACGGGCGCCCGTCTTACCACTTGGAGCCATCGTCACTAACCACCTCTTTTCCACAGATATCCCCGGCCAAGATTCCGGCTTCACAACCTCCGACTTCTGCGACGCAGGCACTTCGGCGGACGCTAGCGTCGACGAATGGAAGGACTGGACCAACAATGACTTCTGCGACCTAGAAGTGCCAGGGTGCCCCTCCACTATGCGCATCGTCAAGTCCGCGGGTTCGTTTTCTGGAGACTGCGGTGCCGAGGTGAACAACGCGGACTATACGGGCGACTATGGTGTCCTAATCGATACGGTTACGAGCCCCAATGCGGCGATTGGAAACTGTTACTACGCGGGCGGGGATCTGTATGAGAATTGCGCTAGTACAGGAAGTGTTTACTACAACGCGCTTGTCGTTTGTCTTACGGGGGTTTGTGGAGGGGTGTTGGAGAGTGAGTTTAACCCTTAGGTTCAACTGGGGTTAGAATGATTGCCCAGGTCCATCTCAAAGTGGCTGCAATCAAATCTTCAACACACAACCGCGGGCAAAGAAAGACAGATGGAAGTTTGAGGGTTTATGAGTGGGGGCAAAAAAACGCTCCGATCTGTGAAGATCTTCAATATAATGATGAGCCTCTCTCCACACATTTCTGATGTGTCTATCTAGATATAACCTGACCCCGTCATCGTCATTTTATAAGTCATCCGATCGATTGAGTTTATCCGGTATGTCTTCAACGACGCAAATCATATTTCACTCGTGCTTGGCTGGGTAGTGAATCAGCGATCGTATGCAAGCCGCTGCCACCGTAGGTAGGCATACGCCATCTGACCGTATTGTCTCGTGAAGGGTACTTCTGACTGCGCGAATCGCAATGTATGCATGATTAGACTAAATCGGGTTAATGATTGTACGTTGACGTCGTCTCATTGCCTTCCCTGGATCTTGGTTCAGTGAAAATCTTCCTTCTCCAGCGTAGCCAAGAGGCCCTTATAGTACTTCGAGTTAGTTCGCACAAAGCTCATGACCCATCGAGTTGTGTTATTCTAAAGCATCTCGGATCTGCGTGGACGTCGACTGCAGTCCTCCGCCACGAATAACCCACCGGAAATCTACAGAGTATCGCGACAGCCGCGCATTTGGCCTCTAATAGACCTATGAAGATCTTTACAGGTTTTGTTCTGCATGGCCGAGCACAAGTCTGCCGAGCAGGTGGATCGGGGAGAAGACGAAGTGTAGTAGCTGGTTAACAACGATATATCTGTTCGTGTGCTCGACGTCGCAGACATGGTCATATGTAGTGACATTGTGTTAACTTCAACGGCGGTAGTTCAGCTAAAAGTGCTGAGTATAGTCGAGCGAGTGTGAGTGACACACCTGCCGGAACGATAACTTTGCACAGTTTTTCTCAAATTCCAGGAGATATAGCCACCAGATCGCGCGAGTTGCATGCCCGCAGCCGAAATAGTATGGCAATCGTTTCTGTGTGAAAAACAGTTGTCGATACCATTCAGTCTGCCAAATTCCGCAGCATGCGACCAACCTTGGAAGTCTTAGGTATTGCGCCGTGCCAATCGACTTCGGCGCTTCATCTCGGTAAGTAGTACGACAATGACATCATCAGGTGTTCTAGAGTCCTTGAAGTATCCACCAGAAGGCGCCAAACTTCGATTTCTTTTTTCTATGCACTGCCAATGGTCGTAGACAGACGTGCATAATCTGGAGAGATGTCAACGGCTTCTGCAACGGTCAGAATAAAGCCACGATTAGACTCTATTAAAGCGGGGCGCACGCCACCTACGCCTCCACAGCCACGGCCCGAGCCACGTTTTTGCTGCCACAGATCCTCTCACGTACCACTATGTGATCTCATCCAATAACTTGTGGCTTGCCCATCGTGCAGTACATCGTCAATGCTCGACGGAGGATTAATTACCTCCGATGATTAGATAGTCGTGTGTATCTGTTCTATGGAAATGGTGTTCTCGAGATGGCAGAGCGCGCAAACATTCTTCGTGCCGTTGATGGCGGTGTCAGGAAGGGCACCGATAGCATATCGTGTTTGAGAGGCGGCATGTCGGGGCTGGTCCGTTTCACCACTAGGGAAAAAGTCTTGCCCGCTCAGCGTCGCGCCCAAGATTCCGCCTCAACAATGTCAAAGGATTGATTCATGCATGCCCTCTCATTTCGGTGTGCTGTTTGCCTCATGACGTTGTTGCGCCGGGCGGGTCGTGTCTCTCAGGCTATCGACGTTCGCTGTACAGTCCAGAGCCTGTTCGAGAACAGAAGAGATACGCGTCCTCATCTCTACAGTCGTTGTCGACGAGGTGGTGTGGACCCTTCGAGTCAGTGGGTTGCACTACAGCCTTGTTGTCAAAGTCGCATACACAAGCTTTCCCGCCCCTTGGTTTGCACGCCAAGCAATCGGCTTACGACACACCCGCATCCTTCTCTCCACTATCCTCCTGGCCGGTGCCTCAGCTGCGCTACTAAATCTCCGCTTTACCTGATTGAAACTACGCCCGGGCCTACGTGTGGAGCGAAATCGCGTTTTGACGGCAGGAACAACGCCCAAGAGCGCGCGCATTGTTAGGCGGCTCGATGTCACCGACTCCCTCACACTCATGCATACTCATAGAACTAATACACTAAACAGGTGACGACGTTGATCGCAACCAGAAGCGCTCTTGCTCCTTGTACTCGAGTAGTGACACTGAATCGTTGTTTCCACCACTCAAACACCATGCTGTCGCGCCAGGATACGTCTGGAGTGGAGAAAAAAACAAGTCTGCCGGTCGTGCTATCTTGTGCTCCAATTACTAATCTCAGTGTACGTTAGAGACATGGCGTCTGGTAAAATCCACTGCTATATGCTTTGGTAGTGTGAAGAAGCTCTACCGACTTGACAGATGTAACCGCAACCTTCTTAGATGTCAAAAAATGTTAAACACTTTGACGTGCTATAGAACACAATTAGCGTACACAACTCTCAATGCTAGGCGCACTCACACTTCTGGACTGACTTCGCGATTGGAGGAAATTCAAGTCCACTCTTTGAAACGCTTCTTTCTTGGCACAATAAGGCGAAACAGGCACAAACCGCGAGGATCACGATAGGCGAAGCCTAGGACTACCCCAGTGTGTCGTGTTTCGAACAAATGAGCATAATCGCCAAGACCAAGACCAAGAAATGTCCGACGGCATGGGGATCGACCCTCGTCTTTCCCATCTTGGTGGCAAACCATAGTTTCATGCATCCGCGAGGCTGGATGGGACCATGTGGGTTCACTCTATTTGCGATCTCGCCAGACTTGCATGGTGCATGTTCCCGTGGTTCACCCGTTGGCAGGCATCGAGAAGACGTCGGGTATGGGGGTCTGCGGATTGTATAAGAGGGAGTGGAAGACGCACCCAGAAGACAGCACTCAACATCGAGCCAACAGTTCTTCACAGTCCTTCATCTTTCCAATCTTTTCACAATCTTTTGCTTGAAGCATCACATTCGCTAGTCGAACCCAACGTCACTCTCTTCATTCAACAACTATCCAGCTTTTTCAGCCCCAACTATTCCAACCATCAACATGAAGGCCTCCGTCGCTGCTTCCATCATCGCTTTCGCCGTTGCCGTCTCGGCCGGCCCAGCCAAGTCCGCTCCCATGAACTTCTTCAGCATGTCCAAGCGTGCTAGCCTTCCCATCCCAGCCTCCAAGGGCACTGAGACTCTCAAGGAGGCCCAGGAGATCACTGGTGTCTTTGACGGTGGCCTTAAGACCTACGGTCGTGGCGTCTCCTGCACTGGTCAGGCTGAGGGTGGCGATTCCGATGCCGTCTTCATCCTCAAGGATGGTGCTACGCTCAAGAACGCCATCATTGGTATGTCAATCGGTCGCTGAACATACAATCCATTCACTAACATCGATCAGGCGAGGACCAGATCGAGGGAGTCCACTGCGAGGGCAGCTGCACCATTGAGAACGTCTGGTGGGTTGCTGTCTGCGAGGATGCTCTTTCCCTCAAGAAGGACGGTGACGCGACTGGTAAGAACTTCCCGAACACATCTGCTCTGAGCTGTGCTGACATCCTTTAGTCATTGGCGGTGGTGCTACCGGAGCCGAAGACAAGGTCATCCAGCAGAACGGCGCTGGTACCGTCACTATTGACGGCTTCACCGTCGACAACTTCGGCAAGCTGTACAGGTCTTGCGGCAACTGCAAGCAGTCTGCTGAGCGCCATGTCATCATGAAGAACGTCAAGGCCTCCAACGGCAAGCTCCTTGCTGGTATCAACCCCAACTTCGGTGACTCTGCCACCATCGACGACAGCAACTGCGCCAGCTCCGTCAAGACCATCTGCGAGGAGTTCAAGGGTGTTGCCTCTGGCAGCGAGCCCGAGTCCGTCTCTACCGGTCCTTCCGACGCTTGCATCTACAAGGAGCCCCTCGCCTCTTGCTAAGCGGCTTCGCCGACAACACGGATATACTCGGAGGTTGAATTGATGGATGTTGAGGCTATCACTGGATAGCAGTGGTGTGGTGCATTTGTAGCGCTGGTAGCATAGCCTGGTGCATTCACTTCTTTCTTGTACATACTCAAAAATCGAGAACATTTGTCTCTGCATACTCTGGTTGATCTGTTGTGCTGGGGAGTGTTGTGTGAAAAGATTGCAGATTCTCCGCATTGACAAAGCAGGATCACTGATGGCGTGGTACAAAACCATTTATACATGTCTGCAACGATGAGTCTAGGTTGTCAGTCACCCTGAAGGAACTCACGATACTATACGTTTACGGGCTACCAAGATTCAACTCAAAATATACCTCTATCTAGAGTACAAGATACACCCATCAAGATGGACCACTTCGTAGGCGTTTCACCCGGCACATACATCTTCATTCTAGAGAATAACCCTCAAGCAGAATTGCCAAATGGTCCAACTTATTCCTCCTGCTCACCAAAGTCGCTCTCTTCTAGTCTGACCCCGCTCAAGACCTTGCCCATGTGTGTCTTCTCCACACCCTCTCCCTCACGGCGAATCTTCATGAGGAGAGCTCGTAAAAAGGGTACAGGAGACTGTTTCAATCCCCAGATACCAGCTGGCGGGTCGATGAAGCCATCAGCATAGACTTGTTGGCCATCTTCTGCCCTTCCTTTCAGTAGACCAAGATGGTCGCATAGCTCTTGATACTCAACGATGGAGCGAAGATAGAGACTTCCAGCGAAAAGATTCAGCTGTATTGTCAAGCTGCGCGAGACTGAGCCAGATGAGAACGTACGGCCAACGTTATAAAGCATGAGTTGGTCGATCGACGGGTAGCTAGCGTTGGAGCGCGGCGCAAAGATGTGGAGCGTAGTCTTCCCCGACTGGGAAATTAGAGGTAACAAGTGGTTGGCTTCATGGGGACTGATGATCATCGCGTACTTGATGACTCCCGTATTAACAGAATCGGGCACAGTCAGAACAAATTGTACTGGTCGCTGGTAGGAATCGGAGATAAAGGACGCCGGAGTCGACCCAGGAGGTATCTGAACAGTGTGCATGAAGTCTGCCGTAACCAGCAACTCGGTCGGGAAACTGCTCAAGTCGATGAGCTTACCCGCGCTTGTTGTATTAAGCTTTCGGAAGGCCGGTCCCCACGCTTTCGAACCAATGGCGACTTTTCCAGTGTTGACAAGGTGCTTGAGGTCCGCATGAACAGTATGAACATACGCTTTCAAGCGTGGAGGGCGCTCAACTTGGCGTTGCTCTTCAATCTCTGGAGCAAGCTCACGCTCCTGTTCCTCACTCAGTGCAGCCGAAGAAAAGCCCATAGCCTCAAAATCGCGGCAACGCGATACGATGTCGACGATATTCTTGTTAGACATATCCCAGTTACTAAGGTGTGCGGAACCATCGTCGTGCGCGCGTGGCTTGTAGCGGGTCTCTAGACTGGCAGCTTCATCCTCGAGGAAGGCTTCCACTTGATCTCTTGTCGTGCTAGCGCCGCTCAGTAACAAATGCTTGTGACTCTCGAAACGGTTGCCCTGAACGGCCCAGAGCGGTAGGCTCTTCTTCAGATCAGACCAAGTCTCGCCGATCGCCCATGCCAATACGTCTTGAACCTCAATCGGAGTACCGGTTGGCTTGTCAGTCCGCTCGTATATCTTTGTGCGAATCTCCTCGGGAATAACAAAGCAGACCGATTGGCCATTTCCCAGCTTTCTTAGGCGCATTGCAGCTTGAGTGAGGCGATCTTTGGTCAGTTGGCTGCCCAGCGTGAGCGCGGCTCGGTAGTGTCGTGGCAATCCAGCTATGTCCGTTCCCCTCGTGTGGCTCTCGTCCAAGTAGACAACACAAGAATTCAGCATTTTTGCATACGGAGAAGTCTGGAAAGATTCAACCTTGCCGGTGCGGTCGAGTACCGACAGCTCCTCGTCCTCGAAGTACAACACAGCCTCGATGTCGTTGCGGCGCAGCTTCAGCCATGTCTCCGCTACTTGCCGATTATTTTGCTCAAGAATGGAGGCTCCGCAATCCAATATGACCCTGATGTCCAAATCCAGCTGCTCAATGAAAGCAATGAGATGCTCTCCATCACTGCCAGCAGTGCGCACAGGTAAGTTTGCCACTGAAGTCTCGTCCATCAACAGGTACGATAAGACTTGAGCGTTCGTGTGGTGCTGGCTAGGCAGATCCAGGTGTTGAATGCCGAGTGGGAGTAGGTGCAGAGTGTCGTTGGTACCGGAGAAGCCAGTGCTGGGGCATGGTTTCGAGATTGCTAGATCCCAACCGCTTGCGCTGAGCTTGGAAGGGAATTGCTTGAGTTCTTTCGGAAACACAAGATACGAGAGGTAGTAATCGATGGCCTTCTTCGAATATCGCAAGCTTGGGAATACTTCCGTAATGCACTGGTGTCGGTCGCGAATGCTGAGTCCGGAGAGCTGCCTGAAAGGTTTTGGTAAGTCTGAAGAGGCGGTACTGACAAACTCGTCGTAGTGTATGACCGCTTGATCAGATTTTAGTACATGTATGAGAGTGTCGAAGAGAGCATCATCGCTCAAGCCAGTATAATAGAACGCGAGAAGGGTCAGGATAATGACGACGTCCGGATGAGAGAACTCGCTTCTAGGTGAAGGAGCATCTTTGCTGCGGTATGGGACAGCAAGGCGAGTGCTCGGGGTACGGCAATTGTCCAGACCAAAGTTCACGCGATAGCGCTTCTGACTGTAGATGAAGCGTAGCACCCCGCCGGCGAACAGACCACGTAGGAGAAGGAGTGCTGGTTTGGTCGTCTCAGTCCAGAATTTGCTTTGTTCCACTGCCTCAACCTCGTGTGCTTTCAGTTCCAGCACTGTAATGTAGCGCAATAGTGCTGCTTGCATAGCGGGAGATTGAGAGCGAGAAGGACTTCCTATGCCTGAATCGACCACTCGAGACGCAAGCAGATGCAGGATTTGATCAGCAGCGTCGGATCGTAGGAACCTGACCCTCGGATATCGCCCATCTCCTTCTCCTTGTACGTCCACAGTTTCAGGGAGGCCCGTCTTCACCTGTTTGGCCACAGTCGGAATCAGCGCTAGAAGATTCTGGATGATCAACCATCGCTCAGGAGCGAGCTCTATCGACTGTTGGGAGCCCATTGTGTAGATGAGCTCGAATTTGACGGAGAAGTTCTCGTCACTCTCATCGATGCAATCACAGGAAACATCGTCAAACCACTTCTGGGTTGCTAGCAGTGACCGAGCGGTTTCCGACTGGTTGATGAGGACACATTCGACTGCCATCAGTTTGAAGGATAGGATGTGCTCTGGTTGAATCAACAATACACCGCGCTCGCGGATGCACTCTTCGTAAATCTCGCGGATAGTGCGGGCATCCTGGACGCTTAGCCGGAGGTTGCGTGAGAAGGGCATCTGGTAGATCCTTCGATTTAATAGACCCCCAAGCTTTGCGACGAGCATTTGTAGCATCTGTTTACTCTGAGGTTTTGCGACGACTACCCGGACAAGCTTCTTCTTGTCACCAAGGAAAGCACTGAGGATGGGCAAGATGGTTGTAGATTTGCCCCCACCCATTAGCAACTGAAGAACGATGTTCTGCCCATCCTTAGGTGATCGCATCTGACTGGCAATATACTCTTGCTCTTTCCGGACGAGTATGCCACTCTCAGCCTCGATGAGAAGGGTCTCCGGATATTGGTGTACATCCCAGTTCGAATGCCCCTCATGGCGAAGTTCCTCAATCAGATCAATCGACTTGCCGGATAAGCGGAATAGCCTCTGAGCTCGTTGCAAGTTGGTAACGGCGAGTGCATACTGAATGACGGTCTCTTTCCACGACGTTGACAGCGTGTCGAATCGATCCCTGTGTAACTGACTGAGCCAGAATTTTGCGCAGATACGTGGTGAAGACTGCATCTGATGAGCGACTTCTTTGTTGAAAAGGCCGTTCAAAGCGGAACTGAAGGTTTCGAGGTAGTCCTGGCAGCTGCGCAGATACTGTTGCAGCAACAATTGAGCATCTGGAAGCAACTCATCGTGCGTGTTGTTACTGCTAACGTGCTTGTCAAGGGCAACACAGCTTGATCGTAGACTGTCGACGTAATCTCTCTCGCATTTCGACTTGGCTAGTAGCATGTTCCTGTGGCAAAGTTCCTCAAGCCGCTCCTTCGCCTGCGAGTGCTTTTCAGATTTCTGTTTCCTCGGGATGGTTACTTTGGGTTCGCGAGGAGGTATCAGTAATGTGGACCCAGACAACGGAAGCGGAGTCTTAGCAAACACATCCAGCACACCAAAATGACGACTAGTGTCCTTAAGGTGTTCCTTCTTTGGCGGCAAGGTGAGAACATAGCGTGCCGCCGGCACACATGCTACTGTCTGTCGTGCCATAATCGCTGATAACTGGTCGAGGTACTGCATAAACAGACGGTTGTTGAACCAATGATCAAACTGATTCCGAATAGTCGTCATTGCAGATGAAACGTTGAGGTAGGTAGCATAATTAACCGCAGATGGCACGTTGGGAGTCTGCCTTGGCCACTGATCCTTCAGATTCTTGACGAATTCTTCAATCGCCTTTGTTTTGTTCTTCTGAAATTCAGCGTTCATCCTTTTGTGATGATCGTGTTCAGTCTCTGATTCCCGTTTTGGTAGACTCGCCTCATCAGAGTCTGTGAAGTCCTTAGTGTTGTTCGACACCGCGATCCAAATCGCGTTCTTGTTGAAGTGGTGTCCCTGGTTCAGGTCGTAGCTCAGCGCAGCAGGTGGCTGTACCGCCGAGAGCTCAGGTAACCTGTAGGCTGCAGCCAGAGCCTGTATCGTGTCCATATCCGATGTTTCAGCATAAGCCATCGTACAGAGCCATGTTATTATGTCGTAACGGTTGCTGCCAGTAGCTGTGCTGGCCAAACCTCGCTGTAGGGTACACCAATGCTTTTTGATACGCTCTGACGCGGCCCCCAGCCACTTTGAATCGTACTGGAGGCTTCCAGGGTTGAAAGAGCTATTCACTCCGGAGACAGTAGCATCAGCAAAATGCTCTCGGAGAAGTCCGCCTTTGAGGTCTTGGATAGAACTGTGAAGAGCGAATCGATTCTGTAAAATCATCTTGGCGGCTACATGAGCCCGATTGGCTCTATTGGAGGTTCCTTGGTTATCACGCGCATCGTAGGGTAAGTCGTCTGAAGAGGTGAATTGCTCGGCGCCAAAGCTGGCAACCTGATATGTGGCAGTTCGAATCGAGGATCGCTTATCCAACCGGGTATCTGAAGACGCCATTAAGGTCTGCTGAGCCTGGCTGATCTTCTCGAAGATCTCGGGCTTATCAGGGTGGAATAACCGCATCTTAGCAGCTTGATGCAGTAGGCTTAATACGAGGAACCGCAAAGAGGCATTTTGAGACAGTGACGGCAGGTTCGTGTTCCACTTGATACTCTGCATTACCTTCAAATGCTGGGGATAGTACGATCTCGCAGCCGAAAGATCTGCAACACGGACCAGGAGATCTACGTCTTCTGGTGTAAGAAGGTCGAACGATTTCACTGCTGCTGACTTGAGAATAGATATTGCAGACTCTGTACCCGTACATCCAGTGAGAGTATCGGGTAGGCAGTGAGAAGTCAGCGCGTGTAGATAGCAAAGAATCAGGCGACTGCGAAGACTTCCGTCACCTCTTATCTGGCCAAGAGTCTCATCGATGTTGTAGGCACGAATTCGAGCTGCGGAAGCTGCTGAGACACTGACTTCAGGGTGATGTGTGGTAGTCCTTGTGAACTCGAACAATCCTTCCGGAATGAGAATCATTCGCCGGCCATCCACCGACCTTAGAATCAGCTTACTCCGCATGCCCACAAGGGCACCCATTGTTTGATCTGAGTCAATGAACATGTCGCGAAACTGGCGAGAGCGTACACAATCATCGGTTTCGTGAAACTCAAAGGATATCTGGAGCCGAACGAGCTCGATCTGAATATAGGATTGCGGTGCCTTATCCGAATCAACGATGCTTGTATGAATGTGCAGCGGCTTCTCGAGTGGTGCCAAAGTACTGGATACGACACGAGCCGTAGGGCTATGAACATTGATCATCATCTTCTCGTTGTTGACTAAACGCCACAATGTTCCACGTCGTACAAGACGCCATCGTGAGTGGTCGTCTTCGGTTGACCATGGAGAATGCAAAGGTCGGAAGATGACCTCTTCAGCTTGTGAATCATACCAGTGTACGGCATCTGTCACTAAAGACTGAGGTAGTAGTTCCTGGAAAAGGCGTGATGGAACCATCTCAAGTCTCAGTCTATCTCTGATGGCAGACAGAAGCATGTCGTCGCTGTTCATACCAAAATGCAGCTTGTATCCGTGATAGGTAGTCTTGGCAGAAAATTTGAATCCGATCTCGTTCGTTGGTACCACTTCTAAGGCTGACTTGCGAAACAGTGGTGCGTACATCTTGTGACGCATATACTCAGCAGGAAGACGGGCGAGTGGAAGACCATTGACAAGCAGCTCCCCAGTAAGCATATTAAAATGCACCGGTAAGGACCCCGAAGTTGTGAGCATCCAGTGTCGTTGGGTGCTTCTGTTGAGCGGAGCCCAAGAATCACTGGAAGTAGATTCAAAAGCGGCCCAATTGGCTTTTATGGCATCGGAAAGACCGCTGTCGTTCGCGAGAATGCATTTTCGCAGGGTTGGAAGGATGCGGAACATTAAAGATTTCCATGACTGCAGTGTGATGCTGAAGAGTTCGGGAAAGTCCGATTGCATGGACTCACAGTGCTCCTGCACTACTATTGATGATTGGACCAGTATCGACACTGCCAAGTCTTGCTGGAGAATAGCTTTGAAGTCAGCTTCTTCTACGTCGTAGGTCGAGGTGCACAACAACGCCACTTCTGTAGCACGACTATAAAGCTCTGTACGCTGACCGTCATCCGTTGAGGCAGAGACTCGCTGCTTTAGCCGTCGTAGCCATCTCAAACAGACGTTTCGCAAACTTTCGAGGTAGTTGAATGCGCGAGAACGAACGTCTAAGGATGATGTCAGGCTCAATATTCGTCGGGCAAGTAGAGAAAATGTTGCGGCAGCCCGCCACGACTCCCAATTCTCTCGAATACGATCCAGGTTGGTCTCAAGCTGCTCAAGCATAGCATGGCCAAAGGACGATTTCCCAAGGATAGAGTGACTGGAACGTTCGATACTTTGGTCTGGCGGGCCAGTCTGCTGTATAGTCTGGAGAACGATGCATTGTGTCTCGACTTTCGTCCAGTCAACCGAAGGAATTGCGAGCTGAGCAAGGATGTTTGAATAGATGATGTTGTGCCCAAGAGGTAGCGCACCCAGGGCCTTGTATTCGTCGATCGAGAAATGAGCGGGGCAGTCGAACAAGCTGGCAATAACTTCATTGGCCGGCAGACCATCGAGCGAAGAAAGGGGTCGACACATGAATCGTTCAAGAGCCTTAGATCGCTTCGGCATCGGGTACTTACACTTCTTCGGGACTTCCAAAGTGCAACCTGGTATGCTTGTGTTGAAGGTACGGGTCGAAGTGTCGTAGTAAGCGTATCTCAATGCGTTTTGCAAGCATACGTCGTCGTCAGTCAAATGAGGAATAGCTTTCTTCTGCCTCCTGTGGGTGACGGTGTGGCTCTTGATGTCCGAAAGCGGAACGATTCGTCGCTTAGAATACCGAGCAGATAGCAGATGGGACAAACCGTGGTGGTTGTCGAGCGTGTAGGATTTTGATGGCCTCGATTCGTTCGCGTCTTTGTATCCGAGAACCGTAGTGATGAAGAACGCTGAGGCGTCGCGCCAGTTACTGTAGGGATCCGGCACCACTAACTCAAACACTGTAGCTTTTGCTTCATGTATACGGGGTGAGACCGGCCATTCGAAGATTCCAATGGTAAGTCCATCTGCGTGGCTTTTTGCTGCACATCTGCCGCAGCTCCATGAGTGTACTTCATGTGTGTAGCCAAGCTTCCAGTTGTAGACCTCCGTTCGGTATTCACATTGAAGGCTGTTGTAGCGACCCATGTACTGTTGATACTCAAGTTTGAGCCTCGCGAGCTCCTCACACTTCTCCTGACGCTTGGCGGCCGCGTTGGCTTCGATCTTAGACAAGATCGCCTGGAGGTACTCTTGTTGATTAAAGTACCTCACAGCGAACGACGACGAGTGTCCAAAATCTCGGTAGACAGAGGGCCTCAACAAAGCTTTGGCACGCCGCGACTTTACGTAGCACTCTGCGACGTTCAGACGGTTCAAATGGGTTTTCAGAGGTAGTGTGAGGCACTGAAACTCCTTCAGATCAACCTCAGGATCGTACTCTAACAACAGAGGGTAGATCGTGCAGGCAATCTTATCGCACGCGATCCAAAGCTCAGTAAGTGTCAGATACATGATGGACGTACCGATAGGCGCTCCAGAGTAGGCCCCGCTAGCGATCTTATAGTACTCGGTCATGATTGTACGCAGCCTTCCACAAGCATCTTCATCGTGAAGATGAGACCCGGTCCAATCGGTAAGACGGTACTCAACCCATGTCTCGAAAGCAGTCAAGCGAAAGTATTTGTCTTCATTTGGATGGGAGGACTGCAGGCTACTCGGTAGCTGAGTGGCGTCATAAGACGGATACTTTGAGGTAGGTGCAAACGTAGATAGTGAGACTTCTCGCTGCCGGGCTTTGATGCTTGACAAGAAGACGTCCAAGCCTGACAGTTCTATGTCAACATCGGCTTTAGGCTTGAGCTTTGCGATAGTGCTGAAGTTTATGTTGCCTTGAGGGTTGCCTATCTGAGCCTTCCAGTTTTCTTCGATGAGTGTGTGGGCGCTGTTCATCCTGTCCTGAATATGCTGCATCCAGCCCGGCTGCAGGTACTCTGTCTGCTTGAGAAGCTCGAACTTGCGCAATCGCCGCGTCAACTTGGCTAGGACGAGCTGAATAGTTTCACTGCCCGTGTCTTTCATGTTTTGCTTAGCCAGGTCGAGTAATCGTGCTACCATGAAAATCATGAAGGCTTTATAGAGGCCATCCACATGGAGGGCGTCAGGCGCCGAGCGAGCGAAGAGTAGCTGGAGTGATACTCGTAGCAGGAGCCACAATGGAGATCGTCGCCATGGTGATAGGCAGTTGCTCCAGAGAACCTCCTCGCGGGTATGCTTCGTGATGCGCTGTACGTCCGTCGACTTGCCGAGAGCAGTGATGATATTCATGAGGAAGTCTGTAACCATACCTGGATGGGTTGTGTCGCGCTCTTCGCTCATCGTCTTGTTGTTCTTTCTAACCTGAGGTTGGAAGCCTGGAGCCGTCTGAGTCGTCATCGTAGCTATAGTCCTGGAGATCGATTCGACAAGATCAGGGTTGGTATTTACAGTCGGTATCTTCGAAGCGTAGCCTGGAAACTCTCGCACAAGTCGCCCTCGAGACATGGCCGCCGCATTCGTTGGCGATAGCTCAAAGAACTCAAAGTTCAAGCTGTTCGAAGAATGGCTGACCAGAATTCCGGCATTCTGTTCTTTGATCTCGAGCGGTACCGCGCCAGTAGTATCGTTTGTAACCTTTGTGAGAACTTCTCGTACTTGGAGTTCGCTGTTATTGCCGTGATGGTCGCGACAGGTTCGGAGGTTCTCCACTGTTGCAATAGCAGCCGTGATAGACCCGACGTGTTCGTGTTTGACGTGGTGCCTCAGAGATTCGAGTGCCTGAATGACAATTTTGAGCAGAGCCAGTTCGTGCTCGGTATTACGGTCATCTTGTTGCGGTAGCTTCGGTGGAAGTACAACATGATGAATGGCGTAGGATGTAGCCATCGCCGATATCATGGTGTAGAGGTCCTTCTTGAGCCAGTTCTGTGGCAGAACAGTTAGCGTACACGGTCTTTCTGTACACAAACCAAGACCATGGCACATTCAGTGCTCATCGTACTTATGTGGAGGATATATCAGAAGGTGAAGATCACGTACCGTACGATACCAGCTATTCTGAGCCTCTATCGAGGATACTGATGATTATCAAGGTAGTCGTCTTGATAGCAAAGATAGTGGCGCAACGAGCGCAACCAACGTGATGTGCGAAAGATGTGTTGCCAAGGCGAGTACAAGGAGAGAAGAGGATAAAGCCAGCGGATGAAAACTTTGCAGGTAGTAAGACTATGTGTGTGTGTGTGTGTGTGTGTGTGAAAGAGTAGAAATTTGGTTCTGCACGTCGTGGTCATATAAGAAAGGCAAACAGACCTGTTCATCCTCACCTTCACTTGGAGCACTATGCGACGATTGTCCACCGCCTCATCACCTCGCCGCAACCTGTGGCTCACAGGCTGCAACTTAACAAGGCTGAGCATGTTACGATGCCCAAGCCACAGATGAATGTGTGCTCAAATTCATGCGATCCAAGACTCCACGTCGTTCTGGTAACTTCATGTCGAACCGATTGGCCGTGTGGCGCGCGCGTAGCATAAGGCCAGGGTGTGCAAGGCAACAGCTCCAGATTGATTCAGCTCGGGATTTGGTTTCTCGCAGGCCTCCGTCATTCCTTATCTGTGGCACAGTCGACCATCCTTCTCTTGTGGGTCAACAATACCTGAGAGACACATGCGTTCGCAAGGCTGCGACGCTACAGATCGCGAAGCCGCCAGGGCGCTCGAGGCAAGGCAGTCACCATCTACCCGTAACAGCATATCGTATGATCTTGGTAATGGGCTGTAGTTCGACACCGCAAAGATGGATTTTTGACGCGAAGAGCGAACTGGCGCTGTGAAGTCGGAAGTACCTAGGTAGTACCCTTGGGTGGAAGGGCGTCATTGGATATTCGCTAACCATTTCTGCCCAGATTTCCCATAACCGCTAGCTGTGTATCTCCTATGTTTCTAGGTAATACTCGCGCTCAAATTCTCATTGGAAAACATGCCTTTCGCACTCCGTGTTGAACTAAACATTGCAAATGTTGTCTCATCACAATCCTAGTCATGTAGAGTTAGGGAGTAACTGTGTACGCAGGTGGTCCTGTCCAAGCGAAGTGCATTCGTCCTTCGTTTCAACAAAACCCGTAAGCAAATAGTTAAACCCTAAGCCAGCCTCTGAACATGGTCGCAACAACTTTCTTCTAGCCTCGTCTGTATAGCATGTCATGCTACTGACGAACATTCTTTTTCTCTCTAATTTCTACCCCCACTAAAACGTATTTTAGAGGAATTCCCAGATTTCTCTATCTTTGCCTTCATCGAGAAGTAACATTGTCTGCCCCCTTAGGGGGGCTTTTGTAGGATAGAGAACTTGGTGAAAACGAGTTCCTTCGCGGCCGCGAACGCGGGTGGCACATCTGTTCTGCAGCCGTCTGATCCAAACCATTGTATCACATGACTTGCAAGCACCCCCTCCCTAGACACTACCGCCATGCCCCCCAACAACGCAGCAAGATCCAACAGAAATGAAATCTCGATCCCGATTCAATGACCTTCGCACTCGCGGGACCCAACAAACAAAGACTCAGCATCCAAGCCGTTCGCGCACATGCCAAGGTACGAGTCAAAAGCGAACTGCTAGATGACATCATCGGAACGACCGAACCGCGGATGTCCGGGAGTTCCGGTGCCGGCCAGCCAGCTCAACGCGTGGCCCAGTGATCTAGCAGGGAATAATCACCGGTGATAATACGATGTTTGAAGATACGAGTTCAGAGGGAGTATGATGATTAGGATTCGTGATTATGATGAGTGTTGCGTTGGGATCTACAGAACGCGTGGTGTGACGGATTCGTCAAATCTCGTTTTCTTCGTGATGGCGAACATCCCAATCTCCATGCGATCCTACATGAGGTTATGCAGTACAGAAAAGACACCAAGTCCTAAACGCCCCTATGCCCGGTGCGGTATCCAACGTTGTCCCGGAGCTCAAGCAATGGCTCTTCGGTGCTGGATCCCCACAATTCATTAATTGTCCTTTACATGTATCACCGCGCCTCCACGGGCGCCTCCGTTGACGGCTTTGGCATAGGCTTGAGCTCTGAGCCTGCCCCGCTCTCAGCCCTCTTCCGGCCTGTCAAAGAGAAGTGATGGCTCGAGCCGGGTCGCTCTTCAGTCTTCTCATTGGCATGGTTGTTGTCGCCGAAGCGCGAGAAGATGCTGCGCTTCTTCGGCTGGGGCTTCGGCTCGTCGTTCAGGCCCACGTCCTCAAAACCCTCCTCAGGCACTTGCTCGTGGCTTTCGCTATGGCGGGGTTGTTGCATTGATGAGCGGGGTGTGGCGCGCGAACGGCGGACATCGAGAGAGCGTCTAGTGTCTACGGAGCGGCGCGCATCGAGCGACTGACGAGGGTAGGTTTCATGGACATTGTCTGTGATCGGGGAGCGCGCAGAGATATCCTGTGTCTCGTTAGCGGGGTCTTGTTTGCCACTGATCGCAATACGTACAAACGACCTCCTGTACGAGTCGAAGCTCTCGCGCGAAATGCTAAACGGCTCGGTTTCGCTGAGCAGACTTCGGTGATTTGAGGAAGTGGTGGAGACGTTAGACTTGGAGTGCCAGAAGGTAGGCTTCTCGTGCTGTGGGGATGGCTGTCGCAACGTCAACCAAGGTCTCACAGCGTGCCATTTGCGCGTGTCGCTCTACATGCACCGTCACACTGGCTTGACATTTCTTACCGGTAGGTAGACGCCGCTATCGTTTATTTCTATCACATTGTAAGCGCCCATTCATCCGATGCGCTGATGCAGCCCCGGCAACATGTTTAGACAGGAACATGCTTGTGCTCAGGCGCGTTTTGGGAAATCTCACCACTCAATTTGTATTCTACAGGGTCCTTGACCTGCAGGGGCGTTGCGCCCGAGACAGCTGTGCTCTTGAAACCGTTCTCCGGCGCGCTCCGCTGGGCCTCATCGGCGGCCTCAGGCACACCCGCGCGGCGAAAGGGATTGCGAATAGGCATGGTAATAGGGCACTAAGAGTCAAACAAGGCGGTACGAGAACAGAGTGGAGTGTTTCAGTAGGCTGGTGTAAGATGGACGCAGTGAGCAAAGAGGAACTGCTGGATCGGGTCTAACAATCATGACTTCCTCGACCAACCAATCGGGCAGTAACCAAAGAACTAGCCGGTGCCCACGTTGCCCGATCAATCTTCTCGTGCGAGAGCAGGGCAGAACGAGAGACGTCATGTCGCAGACGTATCCAGACTTGATTGACCGTTCTAAGCAGGACTGATTCTTCCTTGCGGCATGTCGAACGCTGAGCGGGTGCTGGGGTGCAGATCAAACAGGTCCAGAAGAAGGCCTTTCGGTGAACCCTGCATATGCCTCCAGGAACCAAATCCCTATGTAAGCGGAGCTTCAGCTCACCACCGTCGCGCCTCAAAACAGCTTGTTTGTACCTCACACAACTCGACCTGCATTGTCGCGACTAGAGAACTGTTGATCGGCTGGGCTTTCTTCGTCTGCGCCGGCTGCGCGCTCGCGCTACAATACCTTGTATTAGCCTGAGATGCGATGTCGGTAATGATCTCGGGAAGCAATCTGAATCGTGTTACTGCTGTACGGGAAGGATTGCGCCTCATATTCGAAACATTCAAGGATGTCTGGGGGTTCCCATCGCCAAATCAGCACCGCGACGAAACATGAGCTGCGGTAAAGACGTTTCTCTGCCTCAGTAGTGATGCCCCCACAATCTGGAGATCGCACAGGCCGAGACTGGTAGAGATGCAGCAACTCCACTTCTGTCAAACGAGCCCCTCCTTTGCCCGATTAGTGACAAGGGTATCTCTGTGCGGAATCTGAGGCTGTGTCCAGGTAAGCATGGTTGGCAACGGTCGAGCTTCCCGACCGAAGTTACATGAGATGTTTTGAGTATAGACACCGCAGGCGATCCATGTTATGCGCGCGGTAGTCATGAAGCCTCGAGACGGACCTACCACGGTGAGTAGGGCCTGATTTGCGTTCAATCTCCCTGGTAACACTCTGTGTGTTTTGTGATGCCGTTTGCCTACTACATTTCTACTAGTAGCTGCATGGAAAGAAGAAAATCAGCTTACATGAACCACTCTTTGGGTGCAGTAGTCCGCAACGCGGGGTCGAAAGACAAATCTAATGGTAGCCGGGCCAACTGACTGGCCTTCAGCGAGGTGTAAGAATTGTAGTCTGCGTGTCGCAATTTCTCACGCCTTTTGTTCAACAGAATCGCACTAGACGTGGACAAGCAATGACAGCTGCAAGATGGTCAGTGACCCAGTAGACTGAGTTGTCTACATGCCCGAGATAGGGCTGTCTCTACGACGTTGGACTGCTGCAAAGCTTCCACGCATGCAGCTGTGAGTGTCCCCGCACATGATGCATGAAGAGGTGCAGAGGTGCATGCAGCCGTGAATGTCAAATGCCAATCGATTGGCAGTCCCCGCTGCGAACTAGTCGTAGCCCGAAACCCATTCACTTGTGCTGGTCTGGTGAAGAGCATCCCAATCTTATACGATGATGCGCGTTTAATCTGCCCGAAAACTGGAAAGCGCCGACGCATAATTCGAAGTTTTCCGATCATGCCATGGCATGGGTACGAGAAGATGTGCGGATACGAGCACTAGGACGAGTCAATAATTTCTGCTTACCTTGCAGGACTAACTCGCCTTGTCCATCCTTGGCCCAGGCTGGAGCCCGAGACCGAATCAACATCATCATCTCGTCACGTTCTAGGAGCAATCCGGTTATCCAGGTGAAGGCGAAGTGGCTTCCGAAGTTACTCCAAACGGATCGCGATGCTGCTGTGGCTGGTGGGGTGCGCAAGCCGCCTATGGTCGCAGCAACTGGTTCAAAATTAAGCCGGCCTCAACTGAGATGGTCTAATTGTTTACACATTTACCATGGCAAAAGCTTTAGTTGGGTAATTGGTATGCATTGTATGGTGCTTTTTCGGCTCTGGTATGAGAAAAGAACATCTGGTATGATTAATGATGGTACGGGTAAGGGTGCATGTTAGTGCGCGCTCGGAAGTGGTAGGAGATTCCACCCACGTGCAGGCAATCGATAGCCCGGCTAGGCTGGACTCGGGGGATGCACTACCGACACGGTGGCGAGGTACGAGATGTTCCAAATCGGTAGGCGGAAGAGAAGGCCTTGAGACGAGAAGCGGTGTGTGCTGGGAGTAGCCGTTACACAGATGCGGTGCGCTGTGGCATCAATATCGCTCACCCCATGTTGCGCGCTCCGCTCAAGGGCAGAAGCAAGGACAGGCCCCCGCTCCCATCGAATCTTGGAAGGCCTGTGCCTGGGCATTCCATCATGGTGGAGCAACGTGCAAAACCCATCGCTGTGGTGGAGCCCTTGCGGAAAATGAACCTTGAAGAGTGGCATGTGGCACCAAATGGCGTAGGGCCTTAGGTAAGAAAGACGAAACAGCGCCTCAACGAACTACAGACGGCACGTCGACGCCGTGAGCCTGCCCCGAAATTGGACGCCTATTCACAATCTGTGGAGAAGAAGCGCTTTCAAGAAGGGCGCTATTGAGTGGTGCTGGCCTTTGTGACGGCCTCGTGTCTCGAAACCTGAGCACAGCAGAGCCTGAGTAAGACGCTTTCGCGTGCTATATCAAGTCGAAGACGCAATAATCAACGTGAGAAGAATCACGACGTGTTCTGATAACTCGAAACACAACAATGTCGGAAGAGGTTCCCTTCGGGGCGATTCGTCACTGGCGCCATCCACTCAGAGGCGGCCATGGCTGCCCCTGCCGAGAGGTGAGAAAAGCCACGTCCCCGCCCGGGGGGCGCCTTCCTTGTTAGCCTACCAGCATGGCTCGAACCAGCGGCTGTAGAAAACGACTGCAACATGCTCGATACTCGTCGTCCCCAGGCCAGCGGCGCCTGAGACGGCGTCGACAAGTCACACTGCAGACCCCGACGGCCCCAAACGTATGCGGCGTCGAGCCTCCCGACAAGCTCGCGTTGATTATTGGGCTCTGCCGCAGGTGCTCGTATAGCTTGCCGATCCAACGCTCCAAACACTCGCGCATCGTCGCTTACTATTTTGAGTATGCACCTGCCGTCCGCCTCTAGCCACCCATGACGCCCGCGCATGGGTGGCTCCTGGTCAACGCTTCCCAGCAAGCCGCCCAGTAGCATGGATGCCTTGCGTGGTCTGTTCTTGGGAGCACCAACTTTTCCCTCCTCATCGCACCGTAGGCCCGTTGTTTTCGTGGGTCCGTGACGGCGATCGACCGACGACCCAAGCCGCTGCATGCAATAATATAACTCGTCTCCCCATGCCCTCTTTGCGCTCGCTGTGCCCTACTCCCAGACAAGCAAGCCACACTGGACCGCCTGTGACTGACTCTTCACCACCTTGCGTGTATGACCAAACGTCTGCTTCACTAGTGACACCCGTCCCTATCGACGTTCCACACTCGCTTCAAAACCCCCGCCATTTCACGCCTGAGACCTCTGTCCGACCCTTTCGCTCGCTCACCTCTCCGTCTTTGTCACGGGATCTGTACCCTATCGATACCAATCTAATCAGGAACATTCCATTCGCCGTTTCCTTGTCCCATCTGCACCTTCCTCCTTGACCGGCTACCTGACGTCCTTCCATCCCAGCCAGGCGTCAACGCCTGTTATTCTTACCTGGATCTAAACCTCGTCTCACTCCATCGCAAACATGGGCTTCGGATCATCCGACGGCAATGAGTTCTTCCAGAGCTGGGCCTTGTGGCAGAAGATGACTTTCGTAAGAAGTTCCACTGGCTGCTGATAACGTCCCTGCTAACGCTGCCCAGGTACTGGCTTGCGCAATTGTCCTCACCATCTTTCTTGGCCTGCTCAAACTATGGTATGACAAGAACAAGGTCCGCAAGTACAGCAAGGTCGAGAAGGGCAAACGCGCGGCGACTCCCGAGATGCTCGAGGCGCAGCCAGTAACCCATGTCCAAGAAGAGACCAAGGATGAGATTCCCTTTGGTATTCGCGCCATTCAAAGCGGTATCGAGGTTGACGGTGTCTGGATCTCTCGCACCAACACTCCTGTTGGCAGTAGCCGTGCTTCCATCATGAGCGAACAGCTGCCCCGTAGCTTCAACAACTCTCAGCTCGAGTTGCCCCAGCCAGTCGCCCAGGGTTCCAGCCGCAACAGCTCTCGTGCCCCAAGCTCCTTTGACCGCGCCGTTTCTGCTGAGCCTCTCCCAAGCCATGACTCCCGCGCCTCCTCCCCTGGCCGTGGACACAACCACGAAGGTCCCCGCTGCAGCAACTGCAACCACCACGTCTCCCGCAACACTGCTACCCTCAACGCCTTGGAATCTCCCGCTTCTACTCGCAACTCTGCTGCTCCTTCTCGTAAGTGTAGACTTGCGCACTTGATTGAGACATACTAACATCTCACAGCTCCCCTCAACGCCAAACACGGCCAGTCTTCAAGCTCCTCAAGCAAACGCTCCAGCGATGAGTCCGACTACATGCAAATGGGTCAAGATGTCCGCGCATACGAGACTGCATACTTCAGGCCCAACCAACCCATTGACCCCAAGACCGACCTCGAACTCCTCCGCAGCCACCGTCTTTCCCACGTCGCTGAAACTGGACAGCTCACTCCCAGAGTGCGCAAGCCAGGTAATAGCGGAGAGTGGGCCAGCGTGGCGGACAACCAAGTTTCTTCGGTCAACGGTGTTAACTATTTCATGCCCCAGAAGTCACCCTCTCCTCCGCTAGCCACTGTTGCCGACCAGTACGAAGACGTTGCTCTATCAGCCTCTGCAGGTCCCAGTCACGACGGCAGCGCAGCGAACCAGGCTAGGCAGGCAGTTCCCTTGACCGAGTCTTACGCACCTGGCGCGCCATACTACCCAGACACCTACGAACCTCGTGGCCCTCAACACCAGTACAGCTACGATCAAGTGCCGTACGAGGTGAACACGGAGCAGAACCAGGATCGCGATGACCATGTCTTGCGCAGCGTCAACTCTGGCTTCCAAGTCCTAAAGCCAGGCACCTTCCAGCCGCCCACACCCGAGGAGGTTGACCTTGCTGAGCGGAGAACTTCCAAGAAGCTCCAGAAGAAGAGGAGAACATCCGGTGACTCGCGCAAGTCAGCATTCACCGAACAGGTCTAATTCTTCATCGCGATAACTTCACCACGGCATTTATCCTTATCGCCTTTTCCTCGCGTCCACGCCGTCACCTGTTCTCCCATCACAACCACGTGCTGGCACCAACAACTGCATTGAAAGTTTTACAGCGTTTAATTTTGTATCATCTGGCAATCTTTGGGGCTTCTTTTGGGCAGCATGACACTGGGCACTTTGCATGTATGTTTTGGAGCATGGACAGACCCACGTACTGTTGTTTTTTCATAATTACTCTCTCCGCCGCAACAGGTTGCTTGGCACCAGGAATGCGAGCGGCGTTGTAGTAAATCATCATAATCGGGCGTTATAGACACAAAAATGGGCACACCTAACGATCACCACGTAGCATGAGTACCGGGGATTACTGGCTCATTGCATAGCATATAGTACAATCATGAACTTTTATCCGCATCGCATTCCCTGTCTGTTCACTTTCGTGCCGCTTCTCATTCATAGTTCCGGTCTAACCATTGACAATAGCTTTGTGCAATGAGCTTGACTTGGTACTCGCTCCAATCTACTCATTACAGACTACGGCTATAGTACTTTCCGTCAAACCTCACGACAACGAGAAGCGGGACGAAGGATTAGAGTTCTTACCCCCTGGACGCCCACAGGTCGTGGCTTTAATCTGACGAACACGAAAGCCAAGCCGTAGTTGCCGTCCGTCAGCAAATTGCCACCAACTGCAGTGCTGACACTGAGAAAGACAGCCACGCCCAGCGTCACAACTCTTTGATTGGACAGATGCCCGGCATATGCAAGAGTAGGTTGGAGAAACAGAAAAACCAAGTGTTTCTTACATGTACTGTGCAGTAAGGCTGTCTTGCGCTAAGCTACCTAGGTTAATATACAGTAGTACACGTACGCCACGGGGACAGGCGGGTTGTGCAGCCGGCGGAAGCTTAGAAAGGTTCGGGTTAGGTAAGTATTCAGCCTTGAATGTCGACATTGCCAACTATTGCATGGTAGCTTTGACCGCTAGAGATGAACACATGTTTGCTTTTCGTGCGCTCAGCTAGGGACAGAAACAGGAGGGTTTGAAGACAGGAGGAGATCACACATCATATCCAATCACACCATGACCGATTTAGGGGTGGTGAGCTGGAATGTATGACATGTTTTAAGAGCCGGTCCAGTTAAGAAAGGACTACGCTCCACGCACCCGCTCGCCCACTTGCTCTCAAGGCAAGCTCAACTGCAATAGGGAAATGGGATGGAAGAAAACCCGGTTCCTGGACCGGCAAACTCGGCTTATAGTTACTGGTTCAACTACCGTGCCGTACTAGCCAGTTGCCGCTACCGAGCCGTGTCCCTGTTCCCTTGATTCCTTTCTCTTCTTCTTTTCTTCGCGTTAGGCGTGCTGCGTGCATTTTTTTCCTGTGGCTTGTTGAGGCTTGGTGTACATATTGCTTATGTGCCTCCAAGCGCACATTCATTGGTCAAGACCATGCGTTTGGCGAGTGCTTTTAGTCCCGCAGGCTTTGATGAGAGAAATTGAAGGTTGAGTTGCGCAATTTGACACGATATGAGTTAGAAAGCATAGACTGTAGAAGAGGCTGCGGAAGACAAAGTCAAGTGATGTTGAGCTGGCGTATAGTATAGGCCATTTTGTTAAGAGCTAGAACAACTGGGGTCATGCTCGTCGATTGTAGGCAAACAGCCTGGTGCTTGCATAGCAAAATCACGTCTTACATGCTTGTCGTCGACGGGCGAAGACTGGGGTGTTCATCGCCAAGACCTCGGCTTTCTTTGACCAAGGTCGTCACTTCCGCCTTCTCACATTCCAGAACGTCTTTTCCATTTTTTTTCGCTCACAGGCAGCTGCAC
>Ga0265797_10002907_pt1 | contig 28200 bp, 37 predicted proteins | sample P2T30metagenome_FD_192433 | JGI IMG/M metagenome (GOLD analysis project Ga0265797, IMG submission 192433) | Plant litter microbial communities from East Loma Ridge, Irvine, California - P2 T30 | ecosystem: Environmental > Terrestrial > Plant litter > Unclassified | place: USA: California...
AAACACCACCCTCTCCACCCCCCCAAATGCACCCCTCAAACACGCAACCACCATCCCCAAATCCCCCACCGGCACACCCGTCACATCAATCGCCAACTCCCGCAACCTCAAATCCTGTAATAAATCCTGAATCTGCGCGCGCCAGAAAAACTGTAGACTGCGGGGATTCGTGGCGACAGGCGGTTCGAAAAGTTCAAACACGGGGTCCGGCGCGAACCAGCGTATGCAATGCAGCAGCGCGAGTTTGCCAAAGTGAAATGTGATGCGTCGGACGCACGCGCGGTTGACGGGCCCAGCTTGCCACAGGAAATTCGTGAAGCCTGTGAGGCCGAAGTGGAAGGATGTGGAGTGGAGGATGTAGGGCGTTAGCGCGGCGTTGAGGTGTTTGGAAATGCGGAGGAGGGTGGAGAGGGAAATTGGCGTTTGGAGTTCGGATTGGCGGGTAAGGACGGGGGGTCCGTAGTCGTTTGAGCGGAGATTGTAGTGCCGGGTTAGCCCGGCGGCTGTGATGAGGATGAGGTCTTGTAGCTCGGCGGGGAGGAGCGGAAAGGGGTGGAAGAGTGGGCGGATGGTGGTTGTGTCTTTTGCTGCGGGTGGGGGCTGGGGGGAGCGCTTTGCGAGGTAGAAGCTCAGGGCGTGGTGGGGTTGGAGGGTGGTGGGCAGGTGGGCGAAGTAGAGTTTGGAGAAGTAGGTTCGCGAAGACATCCAGCCGGAGCCGGAGCGGATGACGAGTTTGTAGCGGTCGGGCTTGGTGGTGGGCGGCTGGGAAGGAGTGGGGTGGAAGGAGTCGCGTCGAAAGGCCCAGTCTTCTTGTGAGGGCTTGGGGTGTTGCTGGGGTGGGTAGAGTTTGATTGTGATGGTCTGACGTGCGTCTGGATAAGACGTGTCCGTCAGAATGCAGGCAACTGGTTGCCCAAGCTCCAGCTCTCTTGACCCTCCTCGCGCCCGTTGTGGCAATAAACTGATCTCCCCATGGAAGTGCACACTCGCATCGTGATCCTGGGACCAATTCGTCAGATGCTGGAGAAACTCTCGTCGCTGCTGAGCCTGACTCCCAAATATGACGATAGAGCTAGCAGGAGAATTATTTCGAACTGGCGACATAGGCTTAATTGGTGTAGCCATAGTCGATGGTATTGGTATCACAGGGCTCTTACCAGAGCCGGAACTGCTTGGTCGAGACATCTTGATGGTGAAGCGGTCCAGTAGTACCGTGAGGGGTAAAAGTACGCACTCAAACATCAAGGTGAGGGTACAGATCAAAGGATCAACGTTGTGAAGTATTGTGGTGTCCCTTGACGGTGACCACCAACACCAAGCCAGATGGGAGTGGACTATATCTCAATGTCCAACTCTTTTTCAAAACATAAACAATCAACACGTGGAAAAGATGCCCATGAAGTCCTGGTGTTCAACTTCACACAATGCGGTGTTTGGTAGCGGAGAAGGCCAGACCGGTCGTCAATAAGGTCAACATAGATTGCTTGCGTGCGGGGAGAATCGGCTCGACTGCAATGACACGGCGGGGAAATAGCCGGATGCAATGCGATTCGGATTTCTGACAAAATGATAGTGAGGGATCAAGAGTTGTAGCGATGCTCACTCGCCTACGCTGCCGATGGAGGTACAGTGCAAACCTTGCGGTTGCAACATGACTTGCGTTATCTAGCATGCGCGCTCAGCGCATGATGACGAGGTGCGCTAAGGCCGGAGCCCGTCGATCGCGACAACGGCGACAACGGTGCGGCTAACCGCATGGGAAGACTCAAGCGATGCTCTGCGTTGTGAGGTACGACCAATATTGTCTTAAGACATTTGTAGATCTAGCGCTGTTAGATGAGGAAAAAAATGCATTGCGTTCCCTTCCCTGGGTGGCATGTGCCGGGTATCCTAAGTCGTCCTACCAATATTCAAACGCCAAGAAATTGTCGCACCGCACCTCAAGCACGTCCCTCCAGCCATCCAGCTGCCCGTTCCAATGCGCCGTTGAAGTTCTTGATGTTTGAGAGCAGGCTGCCGCCGAACGAGCCTACGTCTCTTCCGACCATGCCGAGTAACATGTCGAGTGGTATTTGAGGGCCCTCGTTTTCCCTGCCTTGCTGGCGTGCTTTGGTGCGACCTTCCTGAATGGCTGCTTCAATGGCAAACATGTCTTCGCTCAGCTTGTTCCTCGCATCAACCTTCGACTTCTCGTCATCGAGCTCTGCTTGAACATCGTCATGTTCGAGCGCGGTCTCTTGACGGCTGTTCTGAAGAGCGAGAATATCCTTACGTAGCTCGGCGTTATCGCGCTTAAAGATCTTCATCTTCTTGAAGTTGCTGCTCAGCACATCGTTTGCATCTTGCAGGTCCAGCAGCTTTTCGTTCAAGCTCTCCTTGAAGGAAAGCGACATATTGATCTCGCTCCGCAGCTCTTTGCGCTGCGCAGAGTCTTGTGAGGTCTGCAGCCTCTCTACCATGCGGCTGAGGCGGTGATCGATGGTATCCTCGAGGATGGTGCGCGTTGTGTCGGCCACAGTGATGCCTCGCACTGTCGAACCTTTGATGCGCATCACCGATATGGCACGCTTCGGCCCGAGGAGCTTATGTCGCTTTGATGGGGCCTTCTCGCTTGTGGGATTGATCTGTTGTTTTCGCTGAGGCGACGGACGCTTTTGAGCAGGACGTGTGGTAGGTTGGGGTTCGGGTTCTGGCTCTTCGTACGTATCCGACTCTCCTTCTTCCTCGACCGCATCTCGTCCGCGCTTCCTAGTTCGCTCCCTCTCAGGCTTGTCAGGGGACAGCTCGTCGAGCTTTTCGTCCTCTTCCACTTCTTCGGTGGGCTGTTCCTTCCTCCGGGACTTGGCAGCAGCTGGTGTCGATGCGACCTTGGCTTTCTCTGCTTGTAAGACCTTTGCCGGCCTGCCACGCTTCCTGCTCTCCACTGGAGCAGGTGCACTAGAAGCCTCGTGACCCTCGTCCACGAGTGCGCGCCGTGGCCTACTACGCTTCTTCGCTGCCGCTGCCGGCTGCTGGGCCTCCTTTCGCGCCTCTGTAGCCTTCCGTGCTGCCGGTGGCTGCTGGACTGGCATTTGTTGTACCGGTGATGACAGCTCATCCACGTCCTCATCTACAGCATCTTCTTGTGGTACTTCAGCCTCCGAGTCTCTGCGGGAAGAAACAACGCGAGATGTCGATTCGTTGACTTGCTGGGGTGACAACTCGTCCTCACTTTCGTCTTGCGTTGCTTTCGGAGTAACACGTGATGCTGCTGATGTTCTCAGTCGGCCGTTGGGTGCCATTCCAGGCGTCGCGGGTGGAAGCTCGGCCAACTTTGATCTACGTGAGACTGATTTGCGGGCGCTGGCCTTGACACTGCCACTTCCGTTGATAACTGGTGTCCTCTTGGACTTGCTTGCCAAAAGCTGCCCATTCTGCGCCAGTACAGAGACAGGCGTGCCAGTCAGCATTGCAGACGCGTCCACTGTTGTCTTCCTGACTGTGCTGCCTCCCTCTCCTATAATCGACAGCTCATCCGGCTCCTCATCGGCCTCTTCGCGTATGGGCGAGACTATCCCAACTACACGCCGGCTCTTCTCGACTGACGGCACGTTCTCGTCGCGATTCGGGCTGAGCTCATCTTCGTCATCATCGTCGATATTTGGGAACGCATTGGGCGAGCCTCGCTTCCTCTTCCCTAGCTGTGGGGTGACAGTCGCGTTCTTGGGCGTACTCTTGGGCTTCGAGCTGCTGCTTCGCTGGATGGACGCGCTCCGGTGCCTCTGCGCTGAGCCATTTGCGCCGCGTGGTGTGGTTCGTACGGGGGTTCGACGCGACGATCGCTGGGGTGGGAGGGACGACTGTTTGGCTGGTCGCGCGCCGAGTGCGCCAAAGTTGAAGCCAAAAGACGCCTGCACAGAGGAGGGGCTGGGAAGTTAGTATAGTACAGGTCATCATTGTCAATAAGCTTACCCTGCGCCGCGCACGCGCTGTTGCCGATGCTCGCGCCGATCTATGCGATGATTAGCATGAGAATAATGATTTGGTGCTGCATATCCAAGACGTACCTATGGGCGCCATAGCGATGGTGGGCGTAACAATTGCGTGTATCGATGTGGTCGCGTCTTCAAGTTGAGCCTCTGTTGTTGTGACGCGCCTGAACTAAGAGCTTGGCTCCAGCGGAACTTCCCCGCAACTCAAATGTTCACTTTCACCAACACCAAAAACCTCAAACTCCCAAAACTCACTCGCACACGTCCAATTCAACATGGGCTGGCTCTGGGGAAGCGGTGATAGCAACGGCTCCACCTCGGACCTCGACACCTCCCTCCAAGACTTCCTCAAGAAAGAAGCACCCACGGGCCCAAAACCCATCCTCCCTTCCGCACCCGCACCACAAAAGCCCACCGAATTCCCAATCACAACCGCCACACCTCCCACACAAACAGATGCCCCACCCGCGGTACCCCCTCAATCCCAATTCCAAGACGGCCGCTACGCCCACCTCTGGAAGTCGTACACGCCCCAACACATCCTCGACGACCGGGGCAAAAACGAGCAAGACAAGCTACGCGACCTCGTCGAGGCCTACAACGACCGACGGGCTAACATCGGGCGCGTGGCTATGGAGAACTGCGCGCTGGAATATCTCGAGCAATTCGAGTGTTTCCAGCACCCCAAGACGTGGATGAGCCGCGGCACCCTGTGCAACGCCGAGAGCCGCCGCTTCAATCGCTGCCACGAGATGCAGAAGAAATTTCTGAAGGCGCTGGGGTACTTGACCATGGATGAGAGGCGGCCCGAGGAGGCGGAGAGGATACAGATGCATGCAGATAAGCTGTATCAGCGCATGTTGGCGCATGAGAAGGAGGTGGAGCTCGCGGAGAAGGAGGGGAGAGAGAAGCCTGTTATGGAGAGTTTGTGGAAGGAGGCGCAGAGGGCGAGGAGTCAGGCAGGGAATGGCACTGAGGAGGTGGAAGATCCGTGGAGCCAGATGAAGCCGGATGTTCGGAGGAGATACGAGGAAAAGCTCGCGAGTTTGCCGCCTGAAGAGGCCGAGTACGAGCGCATGGCGGTGACGGGCGAGTTGAGGGCGCAGACGGGCATATCGAAGAAGGTGGAGGAGACGTTTGAGGAGGAGAGGATAGCTAGGACGAAGAGGAGGGAGGCGGGGCAGGCGACGTTTGGGGATACCATCAAGTACTGGTGGGGATGGGGATGAGCATGTCGTTGGATTGTAAGTTGAATGTATACTCATGTAAAACAGCTTTGCGAATTATACGGCCCAACATCAGCTGCATTCGTCAAGCCCTGAACCGCAGCCGCCCCTCAGGAGGGATCGTCTCAAGTCGCGCACTCTCGGTCTCCTCGTGGCTTGGAGCGAGAGTGCGAAGAGATTGGCCGTAGTTCACGCAAACCATCACCAGGGGAAATTATACCGAACGCAGGTCAACGAATTTGGTTTTCTGAGCACCTGTCAAGAGAAGAGCACTTCTAACGATAAAGCTCATCGTGGTTGTTTTCTATACATGTCGTAACAAGCTTCTCAGAACAAGTAATTATACACACACCATCTGAATTTCGGTGAGTATAACGCCGTTCCTTAATCGAATGTTGAGCCCACTAGGCCCGCCCGTTGTCCCACCGCACCATTCAGTCAGTCATTGCAGACCATCAGCATCAGCATCCTCTTCTGCGCTAGTGCATCTCTTCTCACTATTATCTTCTTCAGTCCCATCTCGTTTGATCTCTCTGCATCTTAAAGGCAGTATACACTACCGTCACGCTTGTGTTCGTAGTCGTATCCATAGGGGCTTTGATGAGGGTCCAGATGCGGTAGTAGACCGTCAACATTGTGGCAACCGATTGCCGTACCATAGCCCGAGTCATGCCACATCTTGTCGCCTTCGATCTCATAAATGGTGACACCAGGTAGCGTGCGTGACGTGAAAGTCTTCAGCGGTTCGCCGATTGTCCTTTCGATCTGAGTGAAGTTGATGCCTCGGAAGAGTACGGTACGCAACTTCGGCCAGACGATCTCATCCTTGAAAGCGACTTGCAAGAGATAATGCATGAACAGGTCTTCTTTTGGGTCCAAGAAACCGTCAGGATTGAATCGAGTCCGTCCATGGGGTGACCAGTCTTCTCCCATGATCCACTCAACGTCATACACGGGACGCTGCTCCAACACGAGCACAGCAATGGTTTGACGGACTGCCCGAAGAATCGCGATCCAGAGTTCGAATTCCTGGAGTATTTGCTCTTCAACATCAGGAATGAAACCGAGGAAGTCGTCTGGACCCCAGAATGTACGACCAGGCTTGCACAAGTTCAGATGATTGAGGGTACTGAACATCGGTACATTCTCAATTGAGCACCACAATAGTCCTCAAGGCGCGAAATGTGTGTCGTAATCAGACAGCCATAATGTGCTCTTGTCCGGATTTTCTAGCGGTACATCCAGCAACCCGAGGTGAAGGCTGCTGATGGTACTGACAGAGGCCTCGCACAGAGTTTTGACGAAAATTGGCGGGATGTACCCACGAAGACGGAGGGTGGACAGCTTTTTCGTGTTGATCTCGCTCAGAGTTTCCAATACTGGAGGAGACTTCCCGTCCCGGCTGAACTCACCGATCACCTCCAGTGTAGACAGATTCGGAAGTGAAAGGATCGCGTTCCAGATGCAAGGCGGGCTTTTGAAAGTGATTGTGATGCAGAGATGGCGAACGTATTGCGAATCTTTCTCCACTTCTGCGACTGACCCGCGGTGCGATACAAGTTGCGAATGGCTGTGCCGAACTTCGCGTTACGTCGATCGAAAGCGGTGTCTACAACATCCCTTCCTCGGTACGACCATGGGTCACGAAGCTTACCGTCAAGCCAGGCGCGAGGTCGGGTGCGAAAAACTTCGATGGCAAAGTAATCGTTGTGTGCATCTTGGCGGTGAAGCTCGATATCTCTCCACAGGGCGGACTGGGCGACTTCGCTATACCTTTTGGAGACGCGTGCCAGACTGGTGATATCGTGAGGGAGTAAGTAGCTGACGATCTCGTTGTTCAGCTCTGCAGGCAGGGTTTCAATTGGTGCCAGCCTCGTGCTTTTGAGGTGCTGTCGGCGTAACTCCATCTTGTCGATACACTTCGCCGAAAGTGAAGCAACGTATTGAGGGAACCGCGGATCGCGAGGTGCGAGAGCCAAGTTTGCTATTCGATGGCGTGTAGATGAAGTAAGGTGAGGTGAGAGGAAAAGCTGTGACGTAGATCTTCAGGCGCCAACGCGCCGTGGGGAAGGAGCGATGACACGATGTCACGTGGGCCTGTTAGTACTGCACCGCAACATGTTCGACACATTGTATTTTATTTCAGACATCATGACAACTGTCCAATCGAATGTGACAGTCTAAAGGTAATCCTCCTTAACACCAATTGATAACGGCCAGCGACCCTATCACTCATCCGACTCGTCTGAATAATCCGAATCCGTCGAACGTTCATGATCATACCCCAGCTTCCGGTATAGCGACTCAAAAGAATGGGGCAGTGGCGCCGTGAAGCCATGCTTGATCAGCAATTTCGGAGCATCGTCAAAATGATACGGCTTGCGCAACACCTCAAAGACCAGACCCGTCTTGAACAACACATCTGCAGCATACCGGAAGAACACAACATCGGAACGCTCTAGCTCCTCAGGTAAGGTCTTGCGGGTACTATAATCCCAGCGCTCTAAGCTTATGATGAGAGCTAGACGCTTGAGTGGGAACTTGGAAGCTAGCCATGTGACAGCCATCTCTATCTCCTCGGTCTGATCGTCTGCAGCCTCAATGTGGACGTGTAGCTTCTCGATAACTTTGTTGAGGTACCTCACATGGCACCTGTCTAGAGTAAGGTTTTCGAGGTGAGGTGGGAAAACAGCGTGCGGATCGGCGAGAGTGCCCAGGTCGTCGTCGTGCAGCGAGACCAGTAGGTCGAAATCTACATACAGTGTATGAAGCTTGTCGAGGATTTTCAAGCACCTGAATCGCGGATGGCTTTGCTGTGGAACCTCATCGTCGACGTATTGACTGGTCCATCGCAGATGCTCCAGTATTGGAGTACCGTCCTTCAACGCCCGCGTGAGCCCATCGAGATCCCATTGCGAATGCGGCATGACACGTCCGCATTTTTCGATCGTAAGCTCCTTGAGATTACGTAGCGAGAAGTCATTGACCATCTTTTCGAGCAACGTGGGACTGAAGTTCTGAACTCCGATGAGTACTATCCGCTGTAGCAGAGGCTGCGTGGGCATGGGAAGAGGCTCATGCAACGGAGGAATCTCACCAAGATTCATTATGTTGGTCTCTCTTAGCTCACACGAGATCATGGACGGGAGAAGTGGGCATGAGCGATAATCCATCGCGTGACCGGCTAGCTTCAGTGCTGTAAACTTTCCGAATGGCGTTTCCTCTCCTTTCCAAGGTTGACGTAGGACCGAATGAATCGGTGCGTACGCACTTGGTCTAAAACCCTGATATAGGTTGAGACTGTCGAGATTCGGCGCAAGGCACAGGATGAGGGCAAGGATATGGTCGATGTTGTATGATTCCGGCGAGAAGATGCCACTGAACCACGCATTGCGGCGAGTGACACCTTCCTCGTAGCCTCGAATCGGGGAAGCGATGTCGTTCATCGTTGACTGAATAGCACCAACAGACTTCCATAAATCTGCGTCGATTCGCTCCCCGTCTTTGGCGATAATGTTACGCTTTGGCTTCTGCACAGTGATGCTCCGGATCTGGTGTGCAAGTTGTGTTCGAGCGAGCAGCGTGCAAAATAGCTGCTTGATCGTGTGATCATCCTGATCTATGAGCACAATGTCTTTGTACAGATATGGCTCGGCGACACCGCGATAGTATTTGGAAATCTTGGAGAAAGCGCTCAGGGCCGGGGTGTCATTGGCAAGGTAGAGTACGATCTTGGTATCCAGCTCGGTGCTGAGCGCTGAGAGTGACATATTGGCGCCAATGATGCAGCATGCAGCGGCGAAGGCGAAGGTGATGGGGTGAGGGTTGAGTAGTGAGTGGCGAGTGGGCGACCTGAGAAGTCTTGATAGGGTGTAGAAGAGAGGAAACAAGTCCCTGATACATCCTGGTGCGCGCATACAAGAAGTGAGTTTGCTCGAGTGAGTGATGCGCCCAGATGATCCACTGGTTGTGACTACGGCCTAGGTTAGCGAACATCTGATTCATACTGGAGGTGAGTCACTGCGCGTGCGAGAACCTCTCAATCACTGAACGATTGCTACGAAAGATCAGCACTGATCTGCCTTCGCACTAGTGTAATATGACATTATGGAATTTGTGCGCCTCCTGCGGCCTTCATCATCTACACAGGACTAGTCTGATCACCTGCACAGGTTCCACTCGCAGTTCCACACCTCAGATGCAGATTGTCGGAGCTGTCACCGATCCAGATACCATAGTCACCACCAACATTCGGGATTATCCAATTCTGAGAGACAACGTCCCAGACGCTGAGATCCTTCCTCGTTACTCGCAATGACAGCGTCTGACTTGCGCCAGCCGCCAGCGTAGCCGTCTTCTCGAAGTCACGGAGCTGGATGATGGGTGTGTCGAAAGAAGAGGTTGGGAACTGTACGTAGAGCTGTGCAACAGCCTTGCCAGCGCGGCTTCCTGTGTTCGTGACGGTCACGGAGATGTCGTACGCGACGTCGAAAAGCGCCGGGTTACCGCCTTGTGCGCCACCTGATGCAGGTCCAGGTTTCTGAACGTTAGAGTAGCCAGCCGGGTATGGGTACTTCTTGCCGGAAGCTGCATCTTTCGCTGCATTGTCGGCATCGACCTTCTCGAGGAAAGAGTAAAGGTAGCGCCAGATACGGTTAGGGAAATTCTCTGGCCAGTAAGCTTCCGACGCTGGAGGGATCGCCGTCGAGTAAGCAGGCGTTTCGCCCTTTGCAGGACGGGTCGGCGGTGTGCTTGTGGGCGTGGAGATGGGGGTAATGGTCGCGCCAGAGAAAGAGAAGCTAGTGTAGCTGAGACCATGGCCAAAGGCGTAGCGTGGTGTGATTCCCTCCTTGTGGAAGTGTCGGTAGTCGATGTAGAGACCTTCAGTAAAGGTGTCTTGCGGCTGACCGATTTGGTAGCCGCGCAGCTTCACTGACTCGCCGAAATCGTCTTCGGTCTTCGCTAAAGTGTATGGAAGGTGACCGGAAGGCGAAACATCACCATACAAAACCTCCATAAGTGAAGCTCCAGCTTCTTGGCCTGGAAGATGAGCGAACACGATCGCTTTGACGGAAGGCAGATCGTGCCATTCCTCCATGAGTACGGCGCCAACAGTATGAACAACGACAACAACGTTGGAGTACCTCGCAGCGATGTCTTTGATGAGCTTGTCGCCGGTGTGCCACAAGTTGAGGTTGGCGGAAGTCCGGTCTCCTGGGTTGTTCTCCACCGTGATGTAGTTCTCACCTGAGTCGGCCGTCACGAAGACTACTGCCGTGTCGTTTGGAGATGGATTCGAATTGGACGGGAATGAGTCGGTGTTGAAGAACTGGTAGCGGGCTCCACGGGACTTGAAACCATCGATGGGGGAGTCCATGTAAGGGTAACGAGCAGAGCCACTACCCCAGCCTGCAGAATTGTAGGTACGAAGTTAGTGTTCGTCTTACATTCAGTTCGTACACGTAACTCTTACCCATACCGAGTGTGCCTTTGTTGCATCCTTGGTCCGCGCACGAGTTGATACCGTCTGGGTTTTTCTCTGCATCTGTACCGAAGATCTTTAGGCTCGAGTTGCTGGCGAGAGGCAGAATGTTGTTCGCATTTTTGAGCAGGGTGATGGCGTCTCGGGCGACTTCGCGAGCGACTTCAGCATGGTTACTCTGGACGTTAACGAACTCGTTGACAACGCCTTGAGGGGAGAATAGCGCTCCAGGATACAGTGGCCCTTCCGCATTCTGGGTGTTTGTGTCGAAATTGGGCCGAGGGTAGTTTGCGTCATCTTGTCCCATTTGGAACCAGGTTGCGAGAATCCGAGTAACAGAGTCGTCCAGGCGATCGACAGGCACCGAGCCATTCAAAATGGCACGGCTGTATTCGTACATCCATAGACTGCTTCCGAACAGCGGAATCTGGTTGATGTCACCCGGCATGGACATGTCAAGACCAGCCAGTGCAGAGGGGACACCAGTGATTTGGGCAAGCCAATCGGACATGACGAAGCCTTGGAAGCCCAGCTCGTCCTTGAGCAAGTTGTTCATCAGATAGCTGTTCTGCGCGCATGCAGAGCCATTGACCTGACAGTGTTAGTATTGCCAAGAATATTATTGGAACAACTTACAGCGTTATACCCAATCATGACTGAGCCGACACCTGAGCGAACACCTTCAGCGAAAGGCCATAGGTAAAGTTCGTGCATCGTTCTGTCGTCTAGATTCGATGAGATACCTGGCTTGACGAGGTTGTACATGCGGTACTGTTCCTGCTCATTTGCGATGAGATGTTTGATAGTCGCGATAACTCCGGTGCTTTGGATCCCTTCAATACTAAGAGCACCGCCAAAGGCCTGCAAGACAGGGTCGTGGCCGAAACCTTCCCAATCTATGATGCTGTGAGCTCAGAACGTGCTTTAGACTTTGGCGAACTCACTTCTGCCACCTCGAGGCTTCCTTCCAAGAGGCCCTACACTTGGGCCAAGGTGGATGTTCACGCCTTTACCCCGGAACTCTTCGCCTATGGCTACTCCTCGGCGGAATATGAGGTCTTTGTCCCATGTCGCACCGGCCTGAGATTGATGAGTCTAAATGATAGGGAAACTCTGACCAGCTGGTCTTACAGTAATGCCTGCGGGGAACGCCGTGTTATGGTCCGAGTTTCGCACTCCTAGTGGGCCGTCCTGGAGACAGAGTTGAGGGATGCCGACCCGCAATGCGCTACCGGTGTTTCCAACACATCTACCCATGAAGATTCCGCTTCCGGCAGTTACGTTGGTCTTCTCGGCAAGCGTCATGTTCGAGACAAGCAGAGAAGCTTTGCGGTAGCTTTCGCTCCATTCTGGTACCCATCCTCCATGAGGGGCTGAAGTCTGATTAGAATCTCCCACTGAAGTATCAGTCATACTTGACGATGGCATGGCTTACCCGGATAGTATGGCGGTGCGACAAAACCTGCTGGTACTGGATCGCGCCGATCAATGACAGCTCCAGAAGCAATCGAAGATATGCTCAAAAGAACGAAGGAGAGCATGGTGACACAGTGCTGACTTGAATAAAATGAGGGACAAGGGCTGGAGGAGTCCGCCTGAAGAGGTTTTGGTGTGCGGGCTCGTTGAACATATATTTAATCTCCACCATGGTTGCCTACCGCATTTCCACGGTTCAGTACACGGCTGCGGGGGAAGATCGCATTGCTACCAAGATACATTTGCGCTAAATCCGGACAAAATGTATAATGATGTACAATCGGTTAACGGTGGCTACTACATACAGCAATGCGCCCGAGCAGAGTGTGAGCGTGATGGCATAATAGGGGCAAGTCGAGCCTATGGGCAGGGGTATGGGAATAATACCGGCTGAAGATCTGAGAACAAGTCTTGACAGGAGATCGCTTAACAGGTCAGTAACATCGCGAAATCCCAGTGCCTACTTATGATCTTTATGAGCACATGTGTTTGATAGTGACTTCGATGCGAAGCCGATATCTGGCCGAAGTAAAAGGCAGGACGCGACCTTATTTTGTCTCGTCCACAGCTTCGTCGTGCGGATCGCTCGACGGATTAACCTTGTCCTGTGACCGCATCGCCAAGTCAGGGCTATTATTGAAGGATCCGATGTGGAAGTCTGCACCGAGCGCAAGGGCATGGCTTGTAGTGCTGGAGGTGGCACACTACAGGCAGAGGGTGTCCACGATAACAGGATGTAGGCGTGGCGGTGGGATCGCACGCCATCAACGAGAACTGTAATCTCGTCTTGCAGTACCAATCTTGTTGTAACAATGCAAGCGACGGGTGCGCGTAAAGGAGTGTGGGGAAGATGGAAATGGACGATTGCTGCAGCGCGACGCGACTTAGCGTGCGATGTCGCGGGGAAAGTGTAACCGGCAACGGCGGCATCGATCCACACAACAACAACGTTTTACCTCACATCCTTCCCCACAAGTCATCCAACGATGACCGACCCCGAGCATTTAGGGCTTCAGGGATTTTCTATTGGATCCAGAATTGGCATTAACACATGGTGGCTATATGTACCCGCAGTCCACACAGACCTACGCAAACAAGCACTAAACAAGGCGGCGCGAATCAAACGTCCGCATGGTATCGCCTTTCGGTCGGCCGGCCTATCCACTCGAGTCAAAATAGCCATGTTGCAAAGTCGATGTCCGCATTATGATAACGATCCTCCGTATACGTCCAGCCTGAAGCCCCAAACGTTTAAGCTTGGGTGCATCGATTGCCCATGCGGAACAGACGGAGACTGCCCGACTCGTCGATCAACATGAGAGAATGCGATGGTATAAATCTGCTGGATCGACTTGGGGGAAAGGAACACGCGACACGATCGCTCGTTCACTGTCACTCTTTAATTGAACATATTTGCGAATATGTATTCGCCACGGTTCACTCTTTCGACCTTCATTTCTCTTCTTTCCCTCTTCAATCGCGCCAATGCTGATACTTGTACGGAGGTTGGAGCGCTCGGTAGCCTGGAGATCAAGCGCTCACCTTCCTTGGAGTACCTCATCGAACAGCAGAACTATTGGAGCACCGGCTGTGGAGCGCTCAAGCCATCATGCATCTTCTATCCGAAGAGCGCTGAAGAGGTGGCGTCCATTGTCAAGGTTTTGAACGGGAACAATGAGACCTTCGCTGTCAAGTCGGGTGGCCATAATCCCAACCAGGGCTTTTCTTCTATCCAGAGTGGGCCCTTGATATCGACCAAGGAACTCAACGAAGTCAGGTAAGCGGTTCCTCAGTTCGATCGTATGCTCTCGCTAACCCATTAACAGTAAGTGAACCTACCGTGCTCGACTCCAATCTAGAAGGGTGCTGTATCCTCGTCTCGCCAACTCACTGGTAGCCCACAGCTAACCACAACTCTAACACGAACAGTACTTGATACTGCATCGATGACTGTCCGCGTTGGACCTGGCAACGATTGGCAAGACATCCACCAAGCACTTGAAGGCACTGGTACTACTGTCGTTGGCGGCCGCCTTGGAGAAGTCGGAGTGGGTGGATATGTGGTTGGTGGTGGTCTCAGTTTCCTGTCGACTCAGTACGGGTGGGCAGCGAACAACATTATCGAATTCGAGGTCGTGCTGGCAAATGCCAGCATCGTCACTGCCTCCAACACCAGCCACCCAGACCTATATCTTGCGCTCAAGGGTGGTGGCAACAACTATGGTAAGATTTGTGTGTACAAACGGCATGTGAGACGGAGACTGACTTAACACCTACAAACCTATAGGCATTGTTACTTCCTACACGATGGTCGCACATCCCATGGGAGAGGTATGATTGTCAACAGTCTCTTCAGGCTTGACTAATTTTGTCACAGATATGGGGTGGCAATCTCATCTTCACCGTCGATAAGACAGATCAGCTGCTTGCAGCAGTGCGCAATTTTACCGAAGACTACACTGATTCAAAGGCTGCACTCATCATGACAGCCGAATTGACTGCCTTTGGTGCGGTAGACATTTGGATCATGGTAAGTGTTTCGAGTTCTCTACCAAGGTATTCACGCTGATACCGCATCTAGTTCCTCTTCTACGATGGGCCCACGCCACCTCCAGGCGTTTTCGACGTCTTTACGGACATTGGGCCATTTGTGAACAACTGCAAGTCACGAAGTTACTACGACCTCCTTACGTACAACAATTTTGGAGTCTTACAGGGGTCTATCTACACCATTACCACCGAAACGATACCGCTTCCAAACGTCGCGAATGGAGCTGACGTTCTCGGCGCCATACACGCCAACTGGAAGAACACCACGCAGTCTATACTCGGTGTTGCGGGTCTCATAGGCTCGATCGCCTTCCAGCCTGTCCCCAAGGTACTTGCGCGCAAAGCTCGAGAAAGGGGTGGAGACTTGATCGATCTTGATGAAGATGTCGACCGCATCATCCTTGAGTTCAATCTTTCCTACTGGCTGAACATCGACGACAACACCGTAGACGCTGCCACCCAGCAACTTTACCAGAATACTCGTAACCTTGTCACCGGTTTCCAGCAGAGTGGCAAGCTCCCGGAAGCCTACCTACCACTCTTCATGAACGACGCCTATTGGCGACAGGATTACTTTGGACGGCTGCGCACAGCTGATTTTGCGCGAGAGGTAAGAACTCGTTACGATCCGGAGAACTTTTTCCGCGATCAAACGAAGGGATGGAAGATGTAGAGAGTGTGCTTCGTCATGCATGTCGGCTTATCGATTCAAAGTTCGGTGGCCGAGTGGGGGCTGCGGATGGAGGCTGTGCGGGGAGCGGCACGGCCAATTCTCACGAACGGTTGTCCTGTGTAACGCGAGGCGCTCGAGTACAGCAATATTGTGTGCATTGTATCACCCTACAACCATTTTTTGCCACTTTTACCCGGCTATGCTTGCAGAAAATAGCACGAGCACGAGCATTGGCAGCGTCAAACACTGTATTCCTCCTGCGTCGTCTTCGATCCATGCTCGCATTGGCTGCGCATTTGACCAGACTTCGAGGTATCGATCGTTACTGCGTCACCAAGGCACAGAAACGGTTGGAGCCGGCGCTTGAGGGAACTGCCTTGAGGCTTGAGGCAGCGGAGACAAGCGCTTCCGCTGAGATTTTGTTGTGAAACACGCAGATCTGCGGCTGTATCCAGCGTCTCGCGAACGACAGGCCTGCTGGCCAACACAAAGGTCTTCTGGTGGGTACTTTGGTCGCTTCTGTGAGGCTTTTTGCCCACCGTGTCCGGTGCTCACCTCATCTCACCCACTCCCGCGACACGTTTCTGACAGCAGGAGGAGCGTGCCGCAACTCCTACCTCTGCAGGCGTCTGCAGGTTCCCGCAGTGCTCAGCCCTACAAAATATTGATGACTACATCAGTCTTGCAGAAACGTGAGCAGCGGCTTGTCACGCTCGCCAAGCACACACAGTCTTAATTAAGGCGGCCGTCCAAATCGGGCTAGGCTTTGAGGGTTGCGCGCTTAGGCGCCGTTTTTCTCTGTATTCTTAGCTACATCGCTCTCAAACAGGCGCTTCCGACAGCAGGGACGAACCGCTCGCGCTCCCTGGTTTGGCCTGAATGTGTGCCTGCGAAGGCGCTTGGGATTGCGACCGAGTGGACAGCCTGTTTCCGCCTCGTTGCACAAGCTCCTTTGGGATTCGAGTAGATCGATCCGGCGATTACAGAAACGCATGCTGGTTTCAAACAATTCTCCGAGTGGCCCAGAGGTCGTTGTTTTGGAAGAGGCTCACACGGTGCGGCTCTATCGATACATGTATAAAGGCCGTGTCGTGGCCACGGCCGAATCTCAGACAACCCCCACTACGACGTACAGGTACGAACATCTGTTCATTCGTTTTTGCTCTTGTGAGAACATCTCCTACCTCTCGTTTCTTGTCCACTACTCTCGCTGTGCTACTCCTCATCCGTTCTATCCTAATCATAATACGCATCCCGGTCGCTTTCATCAGTCTGCTTCTCTCGGTCACAGCATTTCTCCAGTCGTCATCTCTGTTCTCGTCATCATCTTCCTGTCTCTCATCCCTTTTGTCTTGCTCATTCTCAACATGCCTAAGATCGATAAGGTCCCAACGTCGCAGCACCGCAACTCGGTGTCGACCGCATCGGCGGCGGGAGGTGGCATCCGGAGCTCCTCATGGTCAGTCAAAGATGACGGGATCCTGATCCAAGCCCGGACCCAAGGACTAAACTGGAACCAAATTTCGCCAAAGTACTTCCCCTCCAAATCAGCAAATGCCTGTCGGAAGAGGCATGAGCGTTTGATGGAGCGCCAGAATGCCGAGCAATGGGATGGCGGCGTGAAGCGGGACGTCCTTTCGCTCGCATACATGGAAGTACGACGGGAGATGTGGAGTATACTCGCGGCACGCGTAAACGAGAAGTGGCAACTCGTCGAGCAAAAGGTAAACACGCCCATTTCCTACTACCTCACAATCGCATGCTGACCAGTTCCAGATCCTGGAGACAGGCCTCAAGAACATAACACAAGCCGCTCGGTCCGCGCAGAAGAAGCAAAACGACCATGATGGTAGCTACCACGAAGAAGACAGCGGCATAGGCATTTCTGACCTCGATGAAGAGTCGAGCCCTGCGGACATGCTTCCCAACATGTCCGAAGCTCACTCATCCTTCGGTTATCCAGGTGTCTACCCGTCGCAGCAGCAGCAGCGAGTACCGAGCATACAGTCGATGATTCACCCAACACACCCACAACACCCTTCGCAGTATCTCGCGCACCAGCACCACATGCCTCAAGGGCATATGCAGCACCAGCACCCGCATCAGCATTATCAGCAGTGAGTCGTAGCTCACGTACACGCTTTCGGTTCAGCCTCGGCTTTCTTTCGACTTTCTTGTTCATCTGTATTTCCTTGTCACGATCATTACGACTCTACACGCCTACGGGACGGCTTCAGCAGCGCAATACTGTAATTTGATACCACTTCTCGCACATTGTTTGGCCTTGGTGGCTGAGGTAGAAGCGCTACTACCACTACGGCGTTTTTCTCTCTTGTCTGGAACGACTTCACAGAAAATGGCGTCGGGATTGTAATTTGGAGCATTGGACATTCGCTTGACTGCCACGAGCCACATAGGCATCACACAGTCTCTGGTGCACTGCAGCACTTCACGGGGAGTATCATTCCTTATTGGCTTTGATATGCCACTGTACTTATTCGCTATTGTCAATGTCATTTCTTTCCACTCAAAAGTATTCCAGCAAATGTGGTGATTCGCAAATGCCATCAACAGACGCACCAGAGGCTGGTCACGGATGCTCACCATCCCGTTGAAACTGTGCCTCAGAACAATAATATCATGCTCTACAACCCATCTATCAATATCCTATAATTCTCCATACTATAGTCGCCAAAACTAAGTATGCCGTCTATCCGTCTAAGATGCACATTCATGATGTATTGCAGTTGCACGACCAGCATAGCCTCACGCACGCACTCAGCCCCTCCAACATGTCAGTCAACCCCACACACACCAAAACCCACCCCTCCCCTCCACCTTCCAAGAACATAGGAATTCAATATTCGGTCGCCCCCAAAATAACTCGCCCATCTCATCGACCACGCGACGGATTTCTACCCGTCAGATCTCATCTAAGACACGCATGCACCTGCATCCGCACGACGCGGGCCACCACACCTTAGCGCACTTCAATGACATAACCACCTTTTTCCGCAGCCCCCAATCTTCCCCCATGACAGCGCACACCATGGCAGCCAAACAGAAGCAGCATCCGACCGCGCAATGGCCATACTGCGCGTCCCATACACCGATCCCCTCCCCCTCCCCCGAATAATCCCACCCAGCGCATCCACCGTCCCAGGCGCCATCGCCGCGCTCGTCGCCTTCCTCGCACCCAGTCTCTCCACATCCACAACGCCGCGGTCGCGCATATCCAGCAAACTCAGTGCTTCATCGCAGGGCGTACGGCGCGATGGCAAGACGCTGCTACTTACTGGTGCGGGCATATCGGTAGCGTCTGGCCTGGCGGATTATAGAGGTACGAATGGCACGTATACGCTTAACAAGACGTATAAGCCCATTTACTATAATGAGTTCTGTGAAAGTCACGAGGCGAGGAAAAGGTACTGGGCGAGAAGTTTTATGGGCTGGACGAATTTGGATCGGGCGCGGCCGAATAGGGCGCACAAGGCAGTGGGGGAGTTGGGACGCTTGGGGGTTGTGGAGAGGGTCGTTACGCAGAGTACGTCTATATCTACACACCTCACCCTCGAGTCCTACTTCACTTCAATTACTAACACACAACTCCAGACGTCGATTCCTTCCACCCAACCTCGCACCCACACCTCCCCACCACCGAACTCCACGGCTACCTGCGCGCCCTCGTCTGCATAACCTGCCACACCGAATACCCGCGCCACGCCTTCCAAACACAACTCGCAACTCTAAATCCCGCATGGGCCTCCTTCCTCACTGAAATGCTGGCCTCGGGCGCCCTCGACACAGAGAACCCGGCTGAGCGCCGCAAGCGTGGCCTCAAGACGAATCCAGACGGCGACGTCGATATCCCGGGCGCGCCGTACTCGACGTTCAGGTACCCCGCGTGTCCGACGTGTTTGGCACAGGGGCGCGCGAGGGAGAAGGGTGGCGCGTGGGAGCCTGGGGCGGGCGTGTTGAAGCCTGCGGTGATAATGTTTGGCGAGAGCATACCCGCCGCGACGAAAATCGCTGCTGAAGAAGCAGTAGATTCAGCGGGGCGCATACTAGTCGTTGGCAGTAGTTTAGCGACGTACTCGGCTTGGAGGCTGGTGAAGCGCGCGAAGGAGAGGGGCATGCCGATTGGGATACTTAATATTGGGGGCGCGAGGGGCGAGGAGGGGTTCTTTGGGGGGGATGGGGGCGAGGGCGAAGGGGAGGCGGTGAGGTGTAGTGTTGATGCGGAGGGGGTGTTGCCGGAGGTTGTGAGGGGGTTGGAGGGGTTGAGGAGATAGGGTGTGTGTGTGGTGTGGAGGAAATGTACAAAGTAGATATTTGAACTGAACTGAGCGTATCGTACGCGAAACGCCGTCTACGTACGTACTGTACTGTACTGGTATACCCAATAAGACCCCCAGCCATATACGCCACTGCAACCCCATACATATATGCCCATCTCCTCAACCCCTCCCCCTCCCCCCCAACCTCTCATACTCAGCCTGCACATCCCTCAACCCCTCCTCCCTAACCTCATCCTCCCTCTCCTCCCTCATCTCCTCCCTCACCACCCTCTTCCTCTCCCACCCCTCCACCAACCTCCCCAAATCCCTCCCCAACCGCCCCAACTCCTCGCTACACCCCCGACAAACACGCAGCTGGCACCACGTGCATTTCCACTTGCGATCGCGCTCGTTCGCGTGGCATACCATGCAGCCCATGGGCTGGAACGTGTTGTTGGACCATGTGTATGTCGCGTGCGATGTGTAGCAGTGGAGGTGTGTGGATGTTATGGCTGGTATGGAGGATTGTGGGAGGGGAATTGGGAGGCGGGTTAGGGGCGTGAAGGGTGGGGGTGTAGGCGTGCGTTTGGTTTCGGGTGGTGCGGGGGGGTGTGAGTGCTGGGATGATGGTGGGGAGATGGATGCGCTTGATGCGCTTGATTCGAGGGGCGAGACGGGTGATGCTGTGAGTGCGACGGAGTTCGTGGGTAGGGGCGATGGAGCGCGTGTGTTGATTGTGATGAGGGTGTGTGGGTTTTCCATGGGCTTGACTTGTATTTGCGCTTGTCCTTGTGGTTTGACGGCTTCGAAGCTAAACGGCCTGCGCTCGTCGGTCGTGGGTGGGAGCGGCGATATATCATGCTTCTCGGTGGGCGAGGGCGTCATCTCAGGAGTTATAGTTTCTAATTTCACACTGCCCGGGATAGGTGGAGCCGGTCTCTGAGCCTGTGAGACACGCAATCAGTATTCTGATCCCACAACAAAAGGAAATGTGGAACACAGTAAATGGGTAATCCTGACCGTAGAAGAACTACCTGAGCAATACAGGCGAGGGAAAGGAGAGGTGTATGCTCACCTTCATCATGAGATTGAAGCCAGTGCTACTTTTACCGCGGACGTGCTTTGGCGAAATGGCGCCGCCTTTTGCACGTGGATTCGAAGGCAGGCCGAGCGCAGCGAAAACTTTGCGAGGCGCTGCTGGTGCTGCTAGGGTTGTTTTGTCTTCTTCTGGGGTGGGTGGTAGCTGGTTCACTGCTGGCGCAATGTTTTGCTGCGCGTTTGGTTGTGCTTTGACATGCTCGTCCTTCACTCGCGCGGATATTTCTCCCGACGCGCTGGAAGTTTGGCTGTCCACGCTCTTCTTTCTTGGTGCTGAAATGGGTGGTAGGGGCCCACCTCTTCCGCCTCGAGGACCGGTACCCAGTTCTGCTAGACTCCTGAACTTCTTCACGGTCGGCGCGGGAAGGGCTTTTCTCTTCACAAATGGCGCCGCTTCTACCGTTGCGGGTCTTTCGGGGAGCTTTTTCTCGATCTCGCCCTGGGAAAGGAGAGAGTCATTGCGTGCGAGATCTCTTGCTGATTTCGACTGGTGGAGGCCCATGACCGATTGCGCATGCGACCTCCGCTCAGACTTCACAGGCGGTGGAGGCGGGGGAGAGGGCAGATCTTTGACTCCGTAATTCGGCGAGATTGGGAACGTCTGCGCGCGAGCGGAAAGTGTTGGTGTAGGCGGAACTATTGCTGTAGAGCCATTGCTGGTGACGAGGTTGAGAGACGGTGGTTTTGCCTCGCGCGATAAGCTCCTGAAAGGAATCTTCCTTCTTGAACGCTGTTGCGGAGTTGCGGTACGAGCGCTGTTCGGTGACAGAGGGCCGTCTTCGATAACTGGGATATGTTAGCAACGACTCAATAGATACGATGCAATTTTGGCGTTGGCGGTGTGTGGTTGCGATCGCTGAGGCCAAGAAGAAGTTGCAATCCGCTGGCAGATTCCCAGCTGCGCAGGTGAATGTGAGAGCATGGAGTGAATGCCAGCCTGACCACGTGTGCGGACTCTTGATATGCGCAACACCAGCATCAAGTCTCTCGGGCCACATGCTTACCTCTCAGTTGGAATTTCATGCTCATTCGCATTTCAGCCCTTGCTACTGCCGGTAACGGTTTGTGCATGAGGCTGTCTGAACGCGGTGGAGGGAGTGGAAGCTCCTTGTTGGCTGTCACAGGCGAAAAGACAGAAGGATCTCTGTTGTCGCTTCCAAAAGAATTGCCGTACTCGCTCAGCAAAGCGCTGACGATGTCTTGTCGCGATGAGGGCGCAATGAGCCCAAAACCCTGTTGGGTCATGTAGTCGGTCATAGCGATCCAATGTTTGAGCACGTCAATAAAACAGACGAATGACGAGCGCGTTGAGAAGTGTAGCAAGAGACGCGATTCAGAGCGAATGGACGTCCAGCGATGTGTAGGACAAAAAGAGCGTAACAGGAGGAAGCGAAAGAGCGTCGGCCACGAGTGATTGTACTTGGTTCCAGCCCTAATTAATATCGACCTCTGTCAAAGAGCGCACAGAATGAGAGGAGGGAAGGAGGCTCGCATTGCAAGCTCGTGAGTCGTGACGAATTTGGGTGTCTCAGGTTCAAGAAGACAGCAGGGTGACGGCTGACAGCCGGTGTATCTCGGGCCAACAACCCATCAAACGCATAAATGTTTGACGTTTAGCCCATCTTCTTCCTGGCCTGTCACAAGTACCTGCATACTGGTTGTCTCCGCGCGGCCGATTAAGTGTGGGTTATCCATGCAAGGTTGAAGGAAAGCTGGAGATGAGAGGATGATCTCTAGGCTCCACCAGCAAGGCACCACACTGCTGATCAAGTGAGTGGCAGACCACTTTTCTGTTCATGCCTGTGTCTTTGTGTTCTCGTGGTAAATGCGCGAGTGCTACAATTGCGTCGCGAGCTTCGTATAGGACCTGGTCGTTGGCGGAAGGCTGAAGCACGAAGTGAGGACCTGAGGTTCAGGAGTGCTGCTCCGGCAAATCGGCTGTCGAATCACGGCGCACCGCAGGTACGATCACCACACGTGACTACATCTTTCGTGTTTCAGGAGACCCAAATAGCCTGCTAGCTTTGCGACGTTCAGGCAGCGCTCCACTCGGGCTATGCGTTGACGTATGACAAGCGTGACCGCGCTGTTGTACGGGGATGGCATGCCTTGCGCGTGCGCCATTGCCAACACCTATGAATATGAGAGAAACAGCGGCGGACCAGGAAGAAGTGCAAAGGAAGCTTGTTATCGATGGCCTGTTTGATCCATGTGAAGGCTCAGTCAAGTAGATTGCGGACAATCTGTGATTGTTTCGCAGGCACTCGGGCGCATGATGGGCCTCTTAGCAAACCAACAAGACCATGAATCACTGTTGGTGAACGCAAGACAAAATTCGGTTGATTCTGAGATTGAACTATCTCCCTTTGATTTATACACTACTTTAGAGGGACATACACCGTCCGTTTCGTGCTCGAGGCATCTTCAAAAAGTCCAGTAGTCGACTTCTTGACCATGCCACATACGCTCAAATCTATGCAATGGCCTTGGGGTATCTGGTGTGTACCGCTGGTGTATCGAAACAAAAAAATGGCCAAACCAAACGCCATCGCTAATGACCGATCGACTCGTGTCGTCGGAGGGGAATCATGACGCTAAGTAGTTACAAGAAAAGAAGGTATGTGGTGCTCCCATCATTGGAAGAGGTAAAGTACAAACATTAGAATAAGTGTAAGCGTCGGTGTGAGTGATGCGTTTGCTGTAGTCGCTGCGCCCTTGAGTGGCGCTGCTGTAACGTTGACGAATGACCGCCCGCAAGCAATGGACAGTTGTTGTGCGGCCGAGCTGTATGTCTTCGAAATGGGCTGCGTGACGTTATTCCCGTACTGGGCATAAATTGCCATTTGATCTTGGAGACACTATGATAGTCAGCATATGAGCTCGGAAGGCGTGCGCGGTTGACCTACCCGGTTGCAAGTAGGACGGGAACCAGCAGGGAGCTCTTGTCCAATTGGCAGATAGTACGGATACGAGTCGGTGCTCGACGTTATGTTTGTGACCGCATTGGCAAAGCAGTAACTGCCGTCCTTGTCGTTCAAGTCCTTGAGGCAACTTGCCGCAAATGCCACGGGATATGCGATCAGGCCGTTGAGTGCTTGGATGGCTATCGGATTGTCACTGGCCAGATCCGCCTTGCACGCCGATGCAGTGATTATTTCGCGGGCAGACGCCTGCATGAAATCATTGCATTGCGTTGGGTTCACACCACAGGTTGCATCCAGCGTTCGCGTTATGTCGACCTTCCTGCGAGATGCGTCGAAGAACCCGGAACTCGTCTACTTGGTCAGCAAATGTAGCCCATGGCAGGACACGGTCGCCGTACCTGAAGCATCAACGAGAACGGACGGCATTTCTTGAATTCGTCGTTGGTTCTGAGGCGCGTCAAGAAGCTCGCACACGACGATGTGAAGTTATTCGAGAGGCCAGTGTCAAATGGCTCTGGGATGTCGGTAGTGGCTACCCGTTTCGAAAGCACGGCATATGCTGCCTTTGAACCATCTTCGTTGTTGCGTAGCGCATCATGGTACAGCGGAGGCATCAACGGCGGAACTTCTGGCGGCGGTCGATGGTCGATTCGGAGAGCCGATCCCTTCCAACCTAGGTCGTCTTCCACTTGAATGGCAAAGGTCGAACTCTCACCATTAGCAGCGGATGTGGCGCCGATGAGAAGGGACCAAAGGAAAGCGATGAAAAACAATTGCGATGCGCGGAAGCGAAGCAATCTTCTTCTCGATGAAAAGGAGGATGCGCCTCGGCACACGCTTTCATTTTGTTTCCTCTTTGTGTTTGGCTGGAAAACAAGCGCATGGTGAGACACAGTGGACCCGTGCACGGAGCGATAAGGTTGCACGATAAACGTCGAACTCATCATAACGTTTGGTTGACTGTTCGAGAAGCCTATTCTTGTCCACACGGTTGCCTCAGGATCTTGCAAACCATGGCCGACCCTGTACCCAAGAAAGGTGTTGTTATTCGGATGATGATCGCTATCGAACAATGGCCTCCTTTGGCTGCGTTGTCCCTTCGCCGGCCTGGTTCTGCAGTTCTGCGGAAGCGAGGTGTATCAACTTGGAGCGGAGCGACACTCAGAAGTTTGCAAGGGTCGTGATGGCGAACGGCGATGATGAATGAGGGGCAGTTTGGAGTTGCAAAGCAGCGGCCTGCTTGTCGATGTCGATCATAGACGTCCTGGGGAGTTTCGTTGTTTTGACAAGCTTGGAGGAGTTCCCTTTTGTTGGGTTGGGGCTTGTGCAGCATTATTGAACGCTCGCGGCAACTATTCCCCTCGCAGCCATGCAATAAAGCCACGCCGCGCCTTCATGGCAGCAAGTTCGACAGTTCGGCTGACGACTGGCATGTTCGCGAGTCGGGTAATAGCGCTTTCCTCAAAGCAGGCCGTCCGGGTGGGCGTGGCGATTGGATGGCGTTGGTAAGGCAATCTAAAGCGCAATGTTGGTAACCGCTTTAGTGCACAAGTCGTTCTGGCCCAAGAAAATCCTTACAGGGCAGGGCCCATGGCGAATTATCGAAATCTGCCCGGCATCATTCCTCGATCCGTCCCAGCGCAAAGGGTCTTCGCCGTTCGGGATCAGCGGTCAACGGTTTGATGTTGGCACTTTGCACGCGCTTCACACAAAATAAACTCCAGCTTCCGCAGAACGGGCGCGCCAATTCTGACAGTAAACGTTAAACCACTTGGACCCCTTCTTCTACGACCTTGGGCAACCCAGAGCGATGGCACCAACGATCGCAGGTGTTGCCAAGCCGGTAGAGAGCACATCGTGGTGCGCGTCTGCACTCCAAGTGAGCTATGATCTCGAGATTCTCTCCTATCGACCCCTTTCATCAGAGACAACTTGGCAGATTGTCAACTTTCGAGGATAGTTCCTCATCAATTGGTTCCGCAGATTACAATGGTAGCAAACAGAGCCCGGCTAGCAGCTGCAGTCATCTAGGGAGCGCCTATCGACATCGTCCTGCAGGTCCCTCAATCTGACCGTCAGCTGAGAAAGTCGCGATCTGATAGCGATTGGATGAAGGCTAGCCGCGCAGACTAAAGACTAGAGCTTCGCTGGTCGAGCAGGTTGATCACAGTAACAGCTTGACACGACTCACCGGATCGTGTTTGCAATTGCGCGCGCAACAACTGTGTGGCACTGGAGATCTCGATGACCATTATCATTCTAACGTGCACGCTCTCATCTCCAAAAGGTCGGCAACTATGGGTCATTGCTTCTTGCAAGATTGACTCAATATCACTTCGTCAGCCGCCACATCACCCACCAACACTTCAACGACCTGACTTTGGCCTTGCTGCACGAATACGACCCCACATTTGGCTATTGCGAGGTAGCCCACGTCTGCATCGGTCGACACCTGGGTCGAGGCTCGAGCCTTACGGCTAACACACCATAGCTTATCCGCTTGCTGTCACGCCTCAGTCTAGTCGTCTAGTCGCAACGTCAGCTGTGTAATGTTCAGCCGTAGCCCTCTAAGACATCTTACTAGTGTGCATATCCTGGGCGCCTACACTTTGGAACTATCAGGCGCATGATTCCCAACAATACGTGGTGGTAGTCCAGCGCTGTACCATGCCCCAACGCGACCATTATGTTGTCGACAACACCGAGATGCGATCCGGTGACCGTGTTAGGCGTGATAGTCTTATCCCTTACTCTGAGAGATGTCGAGATTTTCTGTAGCAATGTATACTTCGCCGCTGACTAGCGGTAACTAGACACGATGCCAGATCACACCGACGACTTGCTGAGATTCGCTAAACACTGCTTTGATGGATCAGACAAAACTTTGCCGAGAGCCGACATAAGCATTGCGAGCAAACAACGATAAGGATGAATACGAAGTGCGTGCATATCGCTTCAGCCTGCTCACAAACTAAGAGAAAGACGTAACCAGCCGTCACGCCTTACTGCCTTGCCCACCGCCATCATCTCTAGCCGCCACAAGCCTTGCACATCCAAAGCCTACAGGTCCCACGGAATGGTCTCATGGTCCGTTACCATCTTCAAGCTAAAAAGCCCGGCTTCAAAGAATGGCATCTGACAAGCCCGATGGCTCCCCATGGTTCCTACAACCACAATCAGCAAGGCCGCAGTAAACAAAGACGCGGTGCCTACATGATAAACAACGGATCCCAGACCGTGACCGCGCGCCGTGACACATGCCCATTCGCGAGCGTGGGTGGCTCGAGGAAGAACTGCTTGTCTGCCGAGCACTCAACGACCCGTCCATACAGGGAGTCATCGTCTAGGAAGCGCTCGTAGGCGCTTACCACGGTCGATATCGGTGTCATGCTGCTTCCAGTCAGACTGGGCATATTTTGGGCTTTGGGAGCTTACCACTCCGGCGCCACGGCGTCCTTCATTACTTGGGGTATAACTTCGGTGTCGACAATTCCTGATCATCACGACTTAGATGGGTTCGTCATTCTTATGCGGATGGGATGTAACGTACCAGGGCATACAGCGTTGATTGTGATGTTTTCTTTCTGGCCACCATCAATATCTCCTGTAACGTGAGAAGCGATGGGACTAGCTTACGTCTTTCAGTATCCGGGACATTCCTCGAACAAATTGGACGACAGCAGCTTTTGCACCGTTGTACTCCGGATACGTCTCGTGAGGCACGATGGCAGCAACACTAGCCGTGGCAATGATTCTACCTCCTGGGACCTTGTTCTTGCGCATGAAATGGATCGCTAGCTGCGTGCTGTACACGACGCCTTTGTAGTCGACGTCCGTACACAGCAGATCTGGCTTTGGTGGAATTCTGGGTATGTCAGTGACGGTGAGTGACTTATGAGGGTTCTGATTTACCTGTCCGAGTTGCGGTGTTCCAATATATATATCGAGCTTTCCTTACGTTAGCGAATCTTTCCTCGATTAATGGCTGTTCCTCACCTTTTGTCGACTATACCAGCATTCGCACACAGCGCATCGAGTCTTCCATGCTTGTCCCATATCTGCTGGTACATCTTGGCCTGGCTATTCACCGTCAACGTCCTTACTTCCGCGGTTATAACAGTACAAACCTGTCGTAGTCTGCTACATTGCAATTGTAGTACGTCGCTGCGTTGCCCAGCTCTTCTGCGAGTTTCTTGTTCTCCTGTATGTCTGCAATAGCAACTTTCCATCCATTCTGAACTAATTTCCGGGCTATACCCACGCCCATACCGCTGTTGCCGCCGGTCACGATGGCTACACGGGATGAAGTTGTCATTGTGTCAATATACCTCAGGAGAAATCGTATAAAAGTCGTCAAATGGTACAAAGGCTTCAAGGAAGTAAAGAACTCGAAAGGCCAAGCGTATACATCTTGCATCAACGTTCCACACAACACGTACCGTCGCCTGATTGCCTCCCAGCGGGTAAACATACCCGACACTGGCATTCTTTGTCAATGCCCACCAATCACCGGACTCCCTCCA
>Ga0265797_10002908_pt1 | contig 28166 bp, 24 predicted proteins | sample P2T30metagenome_FD_192433 | JGI IMG/M metagenome (GOLD analysis project Ga0265797, IMG submission 192433) | Plant litter microbial communities from East Loma Ridge, Irvine, California - P2 T30 | ecosystem: Environmental > Terrestrial > Plant litter > Unclassified | place: USA: California...
GAGCTGGAACTTGCGGGTCGCCAGGCGGGCGGCGACGTTGTCGATGTCTTTGCGGAGGAGTTGGATGTCTATCATTGTCGGCTTCTGCGAGGCGTATGTCGAAAACGCAATTGTACCAAGGGGGCAGCGTTTTCCGAGCGTGAATTACGCGGCTTGCACGTGGCCGTCCGCTTCGCCCCAATCCAGCCCGCGCCCTCAGTTCTCTTCGCCTCCTGCATCCGCATCCAGCTGGCGCAGGAAAGCCAGTTTATCGGCCACCTTGGCCTCGACCCCGCGCGGCACCGGCTGGTACCAGCGCGGTTCCGGCATGCCATCGGGCAGGTAGGTTTCGCCGGCGGCGTAGGCGTTCGGCTCGTCGTGGGCGTAGCGGTAGGCGTGGCCGTAGCCGAGTTCCTTCATGAGCTTGGTCGGCGCATTGCGCAAGTGCACCGGCACCTCGCGCGATTTGTCCTTGCGGACAAACGCCATGGCCGCATTGAAAGCGTTGTAGCCCGCATTGCTCTTCGCGGCAATCGCGAGGTAGACCACGGCCTGCCCCAGCGCCAGTTCGCCTTCGGGCGAGCCGAGCCGTTCGTAGGTGGTGGCGGCGTCATTCGCGATCTGCAGCGCGCGCGGGTCGGCCAGGCCGATGTCTTCCCAGGCCATGCGCACGATGCGCCGCGACAGGTATTTGGCGTCGGCGCCGCCGTCGAGCATGCGGCACAGCCAGTACAGGGCGGCGTCCGGATGCGAGCCGCGCACCGACTTGTGCAGGGCCGAGATCTGGTCGTAGAAATTGTCGCCGCCCTTGTCGAAACGGCGCGAATTGAGCGTGAGCGCGTTGTCGACGAACTCGCCGGTGATGGTCGTGATGCCCGAGGTCTCGGCCGAGGTCTTGGTCTGCTCCAGCAGGTTCAGGAAGCGGCGCGCATCGCCGTCGGCATAGCCGACCAGGGTGTTGATGGCGACCTCATCGAAGTTCAGGTGCTTCAGCACCCTTTCCTGCGCGCGCTTCAGGAGCTGGCGCATCTCGTCGTCGTCCAGGGCCTTGAGCACGTACACCTGCGAGCGCGACAGCAGCGCCGAATTCACCTCGAACGAGGGATTCTCGGTGGTCGCGCCAATCAGCGTCACGAGGCCGGACTCGACGAAGGGCAGCAAGGCATCCTGCTGCGACTTGTTGAAGCGGTGGATCTCGTCGATGAACAGGATCGTGTGCTTGCCGCGCGCCAGGTACTGCTCGGCCTGCTCGACGGCGGCGCGGATGTCCTTCACGCCGGACAGCACGGCCGACAGGGCGATGAATTCGCAGTCGAAGGCGTATGCCGTCAGGCGCGCCAGCGTGGTCTTGCCAACGCCGGGCGGCCCCCACAGGATCATCGAGTGCGGCTTGCCGGATTTAAAGACCAGGTTCAGCGGCTTGCCGGGGCCGAGCAAGTGGCTCTGGCCAATTACTTCATCGATGGTGCGCGGGCGCAGGGCTTCGGCCAGCGGGGCCGCGGGTTCGTGCTTGAACAGGTCATCCATGCGGCGCTCCCCGGACCAGCGTGTCGATGACTAAATCGTGCGAAAGGTTGTGCATGCCGCTAGTTTAGCGTATGCCCGATGGCCCCGTCCCCGCGCACGGCGTTCGTGGCGGCGCGCACGCTTGATGCAATCGCGGTGCCGCCCTGCCAGTACAGCCGCTGGCGATTGCGCGACAGTCAGTTGTTGATCACGTCCGCGCCCTTCGGCATCTCGAACTTGAACTGCTGCGCGCCCAGCGGCGGATTGCGCTGGAAGTTGGTGAACTTCAGCACCGAGGTCTGGCCAAACGTGTCTTTCAGCTCCATCGCCTGCGGAATGCCGTCGCGTAAGCCGATGCTGATCTGCTCGAAGGTGGTGTCGCGCGCCTTGGGCACGGCGCTCAGCCACTCCAGGCCGTCGCGGGTGCCTGCCTCGCTCAAGGTGAAGTTCTTCTCCAGGTCATTGCTGCCGAACAGAATCGCGGCCGGCGAGGAACCCAAGGCGTTGCCGAGTTTCTTGACCGTGACCTGGTTCAGGTCCTTGTCGTAGATGTAGAGCTGGTCGCCGTCGGCTTGCAACAGCTGCTCGTAGGGCTTGGTGTAGTTCCAGATGAACTTGCCGGGGCGGGCGAAGACGAAGCTGCCGCTCGAGGCAGGCGTGGCCTTGCCGTTGGCGGATTTGCGCTGCTGTTGCTGGGTGAATTCGCCCTTGGCGGACTTGGTGCCGGCGACGAAGGTCTTGAACTGGTCGAGGGCGGCGGCGTGGGCGGTGCCGGCAATGGCCAGGGTTGCGATCAGCGTGGCGAGGGTTTTATTCATATTGTTAGTCATCGTGGTCCATTTTAGCGTTGGGGTGTGCGGGAGTAAGGCCGCGTGGGCACAAGTGCCCACCCTCCGAAACCCAGGGCACATGTGCTTACTCGGCGCTGGTGGCGGGCACGAGGATGTCGCGGTTGCCGTTCGACTGCATCGGCGAGACCACGCCGCTCTGCTCCATCTGTTCGAGCAGGCGCGCGGCGCGGTTGTAGCCGATGCGCAGGTGGCGCTGCACCAGCGAGATCGAGGCGCGGCGGTTCTTCAGCACGACCTGCACTGCCTGGTCGTACATGGCGTCGGACTCGCCGCCGCCTTCGCCGGCCACGGCATCGCCGCCGGCGCCGCCCTCTTCCAGCGTGCCGCCTTCGAGGATGCCTTCAATGTAATTCGGCTCGCCCATCGATTGAAGATGTTTTACAACTCGATGCACTTCCTCGTCCGAGACAAAGGCGCCGTGTACGCGCACCGGCAGGCCGGTGCCCGGCGGCATGTACAGCATGTCGCCCATGCCGAGCAGGGTCTCGGCGCCCATCTGGTCGAGAATCGTGCGCGAGTCGATTTTCGACGAGACCTGGAAGGCGATACGGGTCGGGATGTTCGCCTTGATCAGGCCGGTAATCACATCGACCGACGGACGCTGGGTCGCCAAAATCAAGTGGATCCCGGCGGCACGCGCCTTCTGGGCGATACGCGCGATCAGTTCTTCCACCTTCTTGCCGACCACCATCATCAGGTCGGCCAATTCGTCGATGATGATGACGATCGTCGGCAGCTTGTCGAGCGGCTCGGGATTGTCGGGCATGATCGAGAACGGGTTCGGGATGTGCTCTTCGCGCTTGGTCGCCTCGGCGATCTTGGCGTTGTAGCCGGCCAGGTTACGCACGCCCAGTTTCGACATCAGCTTGTAGCGGCGCTCCATCTCGTTCACGGCCCAGTTCAGGGCGTGGCCGGCCTGGCGCATGTCGGTCACCACCGGCGCCAGCAGGTGCGGGATGCCTTCGTAGACCGACATTTCCAGCATCTTCGGATCGATCAGGATCAGGCGCACGTCGGCCGGGTCGGATTTATACAGCAGCGACAGGATGGTGGCGTTGATGCCGACCGATTTACCCGAACCGGTGGTGCCCGCCACCAGCAGGTGCGGCATCTTGGCCAGGTCGGCCACCACCGGCTTGCCGGCGATGTCTTTACCGAGGGCTACCGTCAGGTTCGAGGCGCTGTCGTTGTAGACCTTGGAGCCGACGATTTCCGTCAGACGCACGATCTGGCGCTTCGGATTCGGCAGCTCCAATGCCATGTAGTTCTTGCCGGGGATGGTCTCGACCACGCGGATCGAGGTCAGCGACAGCGAACGCGCCAGGTCGCGCGCCAGGTTCACGATCTGGCTGCCCTTGACGCCGGTGGCCGGCTCGATTTCGTAGCGCGTGACGACCGGGCCCGGATAGGCGGCCACGACCGCGGCTTCGACGCCGAAGTCCGACAGTTTCTTCTCGATCAGGCGGCTGGTGAATTCCAGCACGTCGACGGCCACGGTTTCCTGGGCCGGCGGCGCTTCGTCGAGCAAGGCCAGCGGCGGCAGGGCCGAGTCGCCCGGCAAATCGCGGAACAGCGCGGTCTGCTGTTCTTTCACGGCGCGCTCGCCTTTCGGCACCGACATCATTTGCGGCTCGATCTTGATTGGCGGCAGGCTCGGCTCGCCACCTGCACCTGCACCTGCACCTGCACCTGAAGGAGCCGGCGCCGGGGCGCGCGGCGGCTTGGCCGGCGGCGCGCTGCTGGAAAAATCGTCGTCGAGGTCGATGTATTCCGGTACGTCGTCGTCCGGTTCCAGGCGTGGTTCCTTCAACGCAGGGCGCGCCGGCGCCTTGCTCATTTCCAGCTGCGGCTCGGCGCGTACGTTCGGGGCCGGCTTCTCGCCATGGCGTGCACGTTCGGTCACCACGGCTTCGTCGCGCTTGACGGCGGCCGCCTCGCCCTGGCGCCGGTCCTCGCCGGCCTCCATGCGCAGGCGGAACCAGTCGACGGCGGTCTCGACCGTCTCGCCGATGCGCTCGGCCACGGCCAGCCACGACACCTGGAAGAACAAGGAGAAGCCCAGGCCGAACAGCAGCAGCAGGAGCAGGGTCGCACCGGTGAAGCCGAAGGCGATTTGCGAAGCATGGCCGAGCAACTGGCCCAGCACGCCGCCGGGCGCGCGCGGCAAGTCGACGTCCCAGGACCACATGCGCAGGTATTCCAGGCCGACGCTGCCGGCGAACATCAGGCCGAAGCCGATCCAGCGGATGATGAATTCATCCTGGTGCTCGGGCTCGCGCGGCGGAGGATTGCTGTCCTTGCTGTCCTTTAAACGGCGCCAGCCGCGCCAGACGGCGCGCAGGAACAGCACCCCCCACCACCAGGCCGAAAAGCCGAAGATGAACAGCAGCAGGTCGGCCAGCCAGGCGCCGGCCTTGCCGCCCAGGTTGGCGATGGCGGGCACGGTATTCGCGTGCGACCAGCCCGGATCGGCCTTGTTGTAGCTCAGCAGGATCAGGACGAAATACAGGAACGCGACCGCCATGGCGATCCAGCGCGCCTCCAGCAGCAGGCGCGCAAGCCTGCCGGGCAGCGGGGCGCGGCCGGCCGTGTTGCGTGGGACGTTCGAGGGAGGGGTGGGACTCTTCTTGCTCATGCTGCGTGGTGCATTCATCTTCGCGATTGCGGAATCCAGCCATTCTAAGGCATATATTGCCAAGACGGCCTCATCATTCATGCTTGTGCGCATCATCGTCTATAATCAGCGTTGTATTCGGCGTCAAATCTGCTTTACCGCGCCGGCCTTGATTCCGGGCGCCCCGCCCCCAGTTTCGTATTTTTCCACATCAATATTTCCGTTCCCATGACCACTAAGAAACACGCCAAAGTCCTGATCCTCGGTTCCGGTCCTGCCGGCTACAGCGCCGCCGTCTACGCCGCGCGCGCCAATCTGCAACCGATGCTGGTCACCGGTGTCGAACAAGGCGGTCAGTTGATGACAACCACCGATGTGGAAAACTGGCCGGGCGATCCGCTGGGTGTGCAGGGTCCGGAGCTGATGCAGCGCCTGCTGCAGCACGCCGAGCGCTTCAATACCGAGATCGTGTTCGACCACATCCACACCACTTACCTGAACGAAAAACCGATCCGCCTGGTCGGCGACTCGCACGAATTCACCTGCGACGCCCTGATCATCGCCACCGGCGCCTCGGCCCAGTACCTCGGCCTGGAATCGGAGCAGGCCTTCATGGGCCGCGGCGTGTCGGCCTGCGCCACCTGCGACGGTTTCTTCTACCGTAACCAGGAAGTGGCGGTCATCGGCGGCGGCAACACCGCGGTCGAGGAAGCCCTGTACCTGGCCGGCATCGCCTCCAGAGTCACGTTGATCCACCGCCGCGACAAGTTCCGCGCCGAGCCGATCCTGGTCGACCGCCTGATGGCCAAGGTTGCCGAAGGCAAGATCGCGCTGGAGCTGAACCACACCCTGGACCAGGTCGTGGGTGACAACAGCGGCGTCACCGGCCTGAAACTGAAGTCCACCGAAAGCGGCGCCGACAAGGATCTGACCGTGCATGGCCTGTTCGTGGCAATCGGCCACAAGCCGAACACCATGATCTTCGAAGGCCAGCTCGACATGCACAACGGCTACATCAAGACCCGCAGCGGCACCGAAGGCATGGCCACGGCCACCAGCGTGCCGGGCGTGTTCGCTGCCGGCGATGTGCAGGACCACATCTACCGCCAGGCGATCACCAGCTCGGGCAGCGGCTGCATGGCTGCGCTCGATGCCCAGCGCTATCTCGAAGCATTGGGCGACTAAGAAGGAGCGGCACGAGCGATGGCGGGCATGAAAGACTTTGCCGACCTGAAATCCTTGCGCGACCAGCTCAAGGAAGACGAGCGTCTGCGCGCCATCGAACAGGCCGCGCGTGAAAAGCGCGAGCGCATCGCGCGCGCGCGCGCCGTTGAATTCCGCGGTGCGATGGATGGCGTCACAAAGCTGCCGGAATCGGACCGCTACGTCTACCGCCCGGTGCAGGAAGCGCTGCTGCGCGCCACGCCCGAACAGCGCAGGCTGAGCCAGGAGGAAGACGACGCCCTGGTCCTGCAAGAATCGCTGTCCGATTTGTTCGACGTCGACGGCCTGCTCGACGACGATCCGACGCTCAGCTACGCGCGCGAGGGCGTCGGCCCCGATGTGGTGAAAAAACTACGCAAGCGCCACTGGCCGCTGCAGGACGAACTCGACCTGCACGGCATGACGCGCGACGTCGCGCGCGGCCAGCTGGGCGACTTCCTGCGCCGCAGCGTGCGCCGCGGGGTGCGCTGCGTGCGCATCGTCCACGGCGTCGGCTACGGCTCGCCGAACGGCCAACCGGTGCTGCGCTCGGTGGTGCACAGCTGGCTGGTGCAGCTCGACGAGGTGGTGGCGTTTTGCGTGGCGAACCGCGCCGACGGCGGGAATGGCGCGCTGGTCGTGCTGCTCAAGCCTGCACTCGAGCGCTGAGCGTCGGAGCGACATGTTGACACTTCCTTGTGTCAAAATATCCACGGCGGTGTTTTGGGCGGTTTTTAGTAACGCTCTGAAACATTGCAGTGTGCGCCTCGTCAGGGCCGCATTGTAGAATGCCAGCATCGCCGTCCAGCCTCCCCCTTACCTTGAAGGGAACACATTGAAGTCGATTCCCGCCGTCCCGATGCCTGCTCCCGCCCAGGTCGACCTGCTCAACTGCGCAGAAGAACCCATCCACATCCCGGGATCGATCCAGCCGCATGGCTTCCTGGTGTTCATGGATGCGCAGGGCCGTGTCGAAGGCTGGAGCGCGAACGTGCCGGCCGATCTGGCGGCGGCGCTGCAGCCGGGACGCGCCTACACCGAGCTGCCCCTGCCCGCCGCCTGCACCGAACTGGTCGCCGACCTGATTGCCGAATGCGGCGACACGGCGGCGGGAGGCGAATGCGCGCCGATGGTGGCGGCGGTGACGGTCGACGGCCGCGGCTATGACGCCATCGTGCACGGCGCCAACGGGCGCATCGTCGCCGAGTTCGAATCGCGCGACGTGCCGGCCGACGAGGTGGCGCTGTTCGCGGTCCGCGCGCACAGCTCGATCGAACGCATCCGCCGCCAGCGCAGCATCGAGGGCCTGCTGGAAACGGCGGTGCGCCAGGTGCGCGACTTCACCGGCTTCGACCGCGTGATGGCCTACCGCTTCCGCGAAGACGACAGCGGCGACGTGGTGGCCGAGGCGCGCCGCGACGACCTGGTCGCCTATCTCGGCCAGCGCTACCCGGCCGGCGACATCCCGGCCCAGGCGCGCCGCCTCTACGTGCTGAACACCCTGCGCATGATCGCCGACATCGGCTATACCCCGGTGCCGCTGCTGGGCGCGCCGGACGCCGCCCCGCTCGACATGAGCTTTGGCGTGCTGCGCAGCGTCTCGCCGATCCATGTCGAATACCTGCAGAACATGGGCATCTGCGCCTCGATGAGCGTGTCGATCGTGATCAACGGCCGCCTCTGGGGCCTGATCGCCTGCCACCACATGGGGCCGAAAAAGGTGCCGCACGCGATCCGCATGGCGGCCGACGTGCTGGCCCAGGTCATGGCCTCGACCGTGCAAAGCATCGAGGCGCGCGCCGACGCCGAACTGGTCGAGCAATCGGCCACCGTCCGCACCGCCCTGGTCGAGTCGCTGCTGATCGACGAGGAGCCGCTCGACGCCCTGGCCCACCACGCCGACGCCCTGCTGGCGGCCACCCGCTCGCAGGCGCTGGTGGCGGTCCACAATGGCAAGGTCTTCAGCCACGGACCCATCGAGCGCGACATTGCCGAGGCCATCGTGCGCGCCCTGCCCGCCGGCCCCAGCGACATCGTCACCCGCGACGCGCTCGACGAGTGGCCGCCCGAAGCCCAGGCCAGCCTGGGCAAATGGGTCGGCATGCTGGCCCTGCCTTTCGATCCGCCCGGCGGCGGCTGGTGCCTGCTGCTGCGCACCGAACAGATCGAGCACGTGTCCTGGGGCGGACGCCCGGAAAAGACCGTACAGCATGGCCCGCTCGGCGCGCGCCTGACCCCGCGCGGCTCCTTCGACGCCTGGCATGAAACCGTGCTTGGCCGCTCGCACCCATGGGAAGCCGCGGTGCTGGCGAACGCGCGCCTGACCCAGTCGGAACTGCTGCGCGCCTCGAACGCGCGCCGCGCCCAGACCGAATCCACGCGCGCCCAGCTGCTGGCCATGCTCGGCCACGACCTGCGCGACCCGCTGCACTCGATCAACATGGCCGGCACCCTGATCGAACGCGGCAGCACCCAATCGACCCTGGGACGGCGGATCCAGTCGTCCAGCAACCGCATGCAGCGCCTGATCGGGCAAGTGCTCGACATGAGCCGCATCGACGGCGGCATGGGGCTGGGCATGGTGCTCGCGCCGCTCGACCTGGCCGTGCTGGCCGACGACGTGATCGACGAATCGCGCATGGCCTACCCGACCATCGACTATGTCTTCGAGACGCCCGGCCCGCTGTTCGTGCGCGCCGACGGCGGACGCCTGGCCCAGGTGCTGACCAACCTGCTGAGCAATGCACGCCATCACGGCGAAATCGGTCGGCCCATCGTCACCAGCCTGGCCGCCAGCCACGGCTGGGCCGAGCTGACCGTGGCCAACGCCGGCGCGCCGATTTCACCCGACGTGGTCGCGTCGATGTTCAATCCCTTCAAGCGCACCTCGCTGCACAACCCGCGCAACCGCACCGGCATGGGCCTGGGGCTGTACATCGCCGCCCAGATCGTACGCGAGCACGAAGGCGAGATCGCCTACCGCCATGAAGACGGCGACGCAGGCGGCCAGGTGATGTTCAGCGTGCGCCTGCCGCTGGCCGAGATGGAGCGGGCCGGTCCAACCTGAGCATGAGGAGGTCAAAAGAGCGTGCTTGGTAGACGGCCGAAAAAAAGCTTCGCATGCCCATCACCCGCGACTTGCCGCATGTCCAGGCGGCGCCGGTCACTCGCGCGGCCCAGTCTCGAGCGCGCATCCCTACCGCAGCAGGCCGCTCGCATGTTAGGCTAGCAACAGTCCAACTGCGCACTCCTTGCATGACCCTCATCAAGTTCATTGAAATCGTGGCAATCCTGGTCGGCGCCTTTTCTGGCTTCATCGAAGCGCGCCGCAAGCGCATGGACCTGGTAGGCGTCTTCACCGTCGCGTTCATCGCCGCGTTCGGCGGCGGCACCCTGCGCGACATCCTGCTCGACCGCCGTCCGCTGTTCTGGGTCACGCACCAGGAATACGCGATCGCGATCTTCGTGCTGGCCCTGATCGCCTCGCCCCTGATCCGCACCCTGCGCCACATGGTCTCGGAACGCCTGATCGTGATCGCCGACGCCGTCGGCCTGGGACTGTTCTCGATCGCCGGCACCTCGGCCGCGCTGGATGCGAACATGCCGATCTTCATCGCGTCGATGATGGGCGTGATCACGGGGATTTTCGGCGGCGTGCTGCGCGACATCGTCTGCAACGAAGTGCCGATGGTGTTCAGGGACGGCAAGCCCTACGCGCTATGCGCCTTCCTCGGCAACTGGATGTTCCTGATGATGGGCTTGTACACCGACGTGTCGCACGACTTCGCGCTGTGGACCAGCGCCCTGTTCATCAGCGCGCTGCGGCTGGTAACGTGGAAGTTCGATATCCAGATGGGGCGCTGACGCCGCCCTTCTCCGTTTTTCGTAGGGTGGGGCGGGCCACGAAAACCCGCACCATGCGCCGGTCAGGATTACACCGCGTCCGGGCCGGTCTCGCCGGTACGGATCCGTATCACCTGCTGCACATCCTGCACAAAAATCTTCCCATCGCCGATCTTGCCGGTGCGCGCGGCCTTGATGATGGCATCGACCACCTGGTCGGCAATCCCATCATCCACCACAACCTCGATCTTCACCTTCGGCAGGAAATCGACCACATACTCCGCGCCGCGATACAGCTCGGTATGCCCCTTCTGGCGCCCGAAGCCCTTTACTTCGGTCACCGTCAGGCCGGTCACGTTCACATCCGCCAGCGCCTCGCGCACTTCGTCGAGCTTGAACGGCTTGATCACGCAGGTAATCTGTTTCATCGGTACTCCTCTTTTTCTGGTAATGGGTGTTCAGTCCGGCGCATTCAATCCGGCGCATTTAATCAGGAATACGCGCCAGGTCGTCGAGCCAGACCGTCGCTTCGGAATCGCTCGGCGCGCGCCAGTCGCCGCGTGGCGACAGCGAGCCGCCGTTGCCGACCTTCGGTCCGTTCGGCACGCAGCTGCGCTTGAACTGGCTGGTCTTGAAGAAGCGCCACAGGAAGATCCCGAGGTTGCGCTTGATATCGGCCAGTTCATACGCGTTGCGGGCGCCATGTTCGTCCGGCCAGCGGCCTTCGGTACGCGCATGCCAGGCCGAATACGCCAGGAAGGCGACCTTGGTCGGCGCGAAGCCATAGCGCAGGATGTAGTACAGGTTGAAGTCCTGCAGCTCGTAGGGGCCGATCACGTCTTCGGTCACCTGCGACGGCTGCGCATGGCCATCCGCACCTTCCTTGCCCGGCACCAGCTCGGGGCTGATCTCGGTGCCGAGGATGTTCAGCAGCACCTCGGCGCCGCCGGCCACCACCGACCCGGTCTCCGCCACCCAGCGCACCAGGTGGGCGATCAGGGTCTTGGGCACGCTGGCGTTCACGTTGTAGTGCGACATGTGGTCGCCCACGCCATACGTGCACCAGCCCAGCGCCAGCTCCGACAAATCGCCGGTGCCGATCACGATCGCGCCCAGGTGGTTGGCGAGCCGGAACAGGTGGTTCGTGCGCTCGCCGGCCTGCACGTTTTCGAAGGTGACGTCGTACTGCTCCTCGCCTTCGGCGAACGGGTGCTTCAGGTCCTTCAGCATCTGGATGCAGCTCGGGCGGATGTCGATTTCCTGGGCCGAGCAGCCGACCACGCGCATCAGGTCGTGGGCCTGCTTCAGGGTGCGTCCGCTGGTGGCGAAGCCCGGCATGGTGTAGGCCAGGATGTTCGTGCGCGGCAGGCCGAGGCGGTCCATCGCCGCGGCGCAGACCAGCAGCGCGTGCGTCGAATCGAGGCCGCCCGAGACGCCAAGCACCACCTTCTGGATGCCGCTCGACGACAGGCGCTGGATCAGGGCCTGCACCTGGATGTTGTAGACCTCGGTGCAGCGCTCGTCGCGCAAGGCGCGGTCGGCCGGCACGTAGGGGAAGCGCTCGACTTCGCGCTGCAGGGGCAGCGTGCGCTCCAGCGGCAGCGCGAGTTCGAAGCGCTGGACGCGGAACTTGCGCACTTCGTCGCCATGACGCGCCGCCGACTGGGCAAAGGTGGTGGCGCGCATGCGCTCCTGCGACAGGCGTTCCAGGTCCACATCCGCGAAGATGATGTGCGAGTCGTCGAGGAAGCGCTGCGACTCGGCCAGCAATTCCCCCTTTTCGTAGATCAGCGACTGGCCGTCCCAGGCCATGTCGGTGGTCGACTCGCCGCGTCCGGCCGAGGTGTACAGGTAGGCGGCCATGCAGCGCGCCGACTGCTGGCTCACCAGCTGGTGGCGGTAAGTGCTCTTGCCGACCAAGACGTTCGAGGCCGACAAATTCACCAGCACCGTGGCGCCGGCCATCGCCGCGAACGAGGACGGCGGCACCGGCACCCAGACGTCTTCGCAGATCTCGACGTGGAAGCGCAGGAGCGGCAGGTTCGCGACCTCGAACACCTGGTTCGGACCGAAGGGAACGGTTTCGCCGAACAGTTCGACCGCGTCGACATTCGCGCTGTCGGCGTTCGAGAACTGGCGCGATTCGTAGAATTCGCCGTAGTTCGGCAGGAAGCTTTTCGGCACCAGGCCGAGTACGCGGCCGTTCGCGACCACGGCCGCACAATTGAACAGCTGGTGATTGACCCGTAGCGGCAGGCCCACTACCATCGCCAGGGGCAGGCTGCGCGAGGCCTCGACCACGGCGGCCAGGGCCGCCTGGCAGGCATCGAGCAAGGTGCGCTGGTGGAACAGGTCTTCGCAGCTGTAGGCCGACAGGCCCAGCTCGGGGAAGGCGACCAGCGCCGCGCCCTGGTCGGCCGCCTGGCGCGCCAGCGCGAGGGTCTGTTCGACGTTATAGGCCGGGTCGGCGATGCGGCAACGCGGAATGGCCACCGCCACGCGGGCAAACTGGTGCGAGTAGAGGTTATGGAATGGCTGGTTCATCTCGTGGTCTTTCGCATGGCGGGTCTGTCGCGGGGTCCGATTCCTGTCTGGTTCCCACCCGGTTTTTACCTGATTATCAAAGCAGTCTGGACGCATTTTGAACGCCACTTTCCATTATCGCACGCATATCGTTTCATCCTTGTCCGAGATCGGCCAGGCCGCCTGGGATGGCTTGCTGGCCTTGCAGGGCGAGGCGAATCCCTTCCTGTCCTACGCCTTCCTGCATGCCCTGCACGAATCCGGCAGCGCCTGCCCCGAGACCGGCTGGCAGCCGCAGTACATCGCGCTCTACGATGGCGACGCATTGGCGGCCGCCCTGCCCTTGTACGTGAAAGGCCATTCCTACGGCGAGTACGTGTTCGACTGGGCCTGGGCCGACGCTTATCAACGCCATGGCCTGGACTACTATCCGAAGCTCTTGTGCGCGGTGCCGTTCACGCCGGTGGCCGGCCCGCGCCTGCTGGCGCGCGACATCGGGGCCCGCGCCGCCCTGATCGAGGTGCTGCGCGCCACGCAAGCGGCGACCGAGGTGTCGTCGACCCACATCCTGTTCCCGCCCGAGGAGCATGCGCGCCAGCTGCAGGATGCCGGCTTCCTGCTACGCAGCGGCGTGCAGTTCCACTGGCTGAACGGGGGCTATGCGGACTTCGACGCCTTCCTGGCGACGCTGGAGCAAAAGAAGCGCAAGAACATCCGCGCCGAGCGGCGCAAGGTGAAGGAAGCCGGCGTGACCCTGCGGCGCGTGCGCGGCGCCGGCATCACCGACGAGGAATGGCGCTTCTTCAACCGCTGCTACCGCCATACCTACGCGGCGCACCATTCGACGCCGTATCTGAATCTGGATTTCTTCCGCCGCATCGGCGCGGCGATGCCCGGGAATATCCTGCTCGTGATCGCCGAACGTGCAGGCCGGCCGATCGCGGCCTCGCTCGTGATCCACAGCGCCGATACCCTGTATGGCCGCTACTGGGGCGAGATCGAGCACGTGCCCTGCCTGCACTTCGAGGCGGCCTATTACCAGCCGCTCGAATTTTGCATCGAGCAAGGCATCCAGACCTTCGAGGGCGGGGCCCAGGGCGAACACAAGATGGCACGCGGCTTCCTGCCGACCCGCACCTGGTCGGCGCACTGGCTGGCCCACCCGTCGTTCGCGGATGCGATCGAGCGCTTCCTGGAACGCGAGGCGGGCGGGATCGACGACTACATGGACGAGCTGAACGACCGCACGCCGTTTCGCGGCACGCGCGCATAGACAATTGAAATGAAAACGGCAACGCCGGCACGGGGCCGGCGTTGCCGTCCTTGCTGGCGACCTTCGATGTCGCCCGCGGTGCCTGCGGTATCCGCCTTAGTTCCAGCCGCCCGCGTTGGAGGCGAAGCTTTCCTGGTGCGGCATGCGCACTTGCGCCTGCTTGTGCATGGCGCGTTCGGCGCGGGCGCGGGCGTGTGCGAGCAGCCTGCGGGCAATAGTATTGAACAGTTGTTTCATGGACGACTCCTGGATTGCGCGGCGCTGCGTCGGCAGCTGCCTGTATGGACGATGCTACCGTTATACGGGCGTTTAAACGGAACATCCAATTCCGATTCGCAATGTCAGGTATCTGTCGCATGAATAGGCTATTCACCATGTTTTTCCAGCCAGGTCCGCACGCCTTGCAGCGAACGGAAGTCGGCCACCGAGCGGCAGGCGATGCCGGGATGGCGCGCCCCCAGCATGCGCGCCAGCGCCGCGCCGGGGCCGAGTTCCAGTGCGAGCGTCACGCCCGCCTCCGCCAGCGCGTCCATGCAGCCGCGCCACAGGACAGGCTCGGCGAGCTGGCGCGACAGGTGGCCGATCGCCTTGTCCTTGTCGTGCACCGGCTCGGCGGCGATACCGGACAGCACCGGCGCCTGCGGATTAGTGAGGTCCTGCGCGCGCAGCAGTGCGGCGAACGGCGCCACGGCGCCCGCCATGAAGGGCGTGTGCGAGGCCACTGTCACTGGCAGGACCGTCGCGCGGGCGCCGGCCGCGCCGGCTTCCTCCATGAATGCCTCGCGTGCCGCCAGGGGGCCGCCGGCAACCAGGCTGTCCTCGGCGGTGTCGATGGCAGGATAAAAACCATGGAGGCGTGCGATCTGCGCCGCCGCATCGACAGCGATCCCGGACACGGCCACCAACGACTGCGGCGGCGCGTCGCCGAGGCAGACATCCATCAGGGCGGCGCGCTGCCGTGCCAGGCGCACGGCGTCGGCGGACGCGAGCGCACCGGCCACGGCGTATGCACTCAGTTCGCCGATGCTGTAGCCGGCCACGATCGCCGGCTGCGCCGCGACCGGGCCGAGCGCCGTCCAGGTGGCCAGGGTCGCCGCCACGATCAGCGGCTGGGCGTGGCGGTTGGCGAACAGCAGGCGCGGGTCGGCCAGGATGGCGTCGAGCGGCGCGTCCAGGCCGGCGCCGGCGAGCCAGCCGTCGAGCAGCGCGCTGGCGGCCGGGTCGCTGCGCGCGAGGTCGAACATGGCCGGGCCTTGCGCACCCTGGCCCGGGCACAGGAGGGCGAGACGGCCGCCCATGCCTAGTCCTCGCTCGCGTAAGCGTCGTTCCTGCTGGAGCCGCCCTGCGCCTGGCAGACGTCATGGACCAGGCAAGCGGCGGCCAGCAGGTCGGCGGCGCCGCCCGGCGACAAACGGACTGCAACAAAGGCGCGGTGGATGGCCAGGGCGTGCGCCTCCCAGTCGGGCCTGGCCGTGCCGCCGCGCGCCACGAACGCCTGCGCGTGGCGCCGCACCGTCAGCGCTCCCTCTGCTCCGCCACGGTGGTACAGGTTGGTGTCGCTGATGTGCGCCATCAGGGCGAACAAGGCGTCCACGCGTGCATACCGCCTGCCGCGGCCGCCCGCCAGGGTGCTGCGCAATACCGGCAGCGCCAGTTCGAACACTGCGGGCAGGCCGAGCGCCGCTTCCTGGCGCGCGCCGCCGACGGCATGGCGCCGGGCTACCCGCACGCCGTACGAATCCGATGCGCCAGGATCGGTGTGCGCGGCCAGCGCATCGGCCCAGCGCAGCAGCAGGCAAGCGCGGATCGCAGCGGGCGTCAGCGCCATGCCGCGCGCGTGGCACTGGCCGATCGCTGCGCACAGCAGCCCCAGGCAGAACACGGCGCCGCGATGGGTGTTCACGCCGCCGGTGGCCTGCAGCATGCGCGCTTCGGCCTCGATGCCGAGGTGCTTCAGCCTGGCAAACGGCGCGCCTTCCATGCCGGCGCGCGTGATGTGGCCGAAATAATGGCGTAGCGCGAACAGGCTGCGCATGAAGGTGGCGGCCGTCATGTCGGTGTGACTGCCGTTGTCGACGAGGGAGACGAGGCCCGGCTTGGGGTACAGGGTCAGTTCGGCGTACAGGCTGCGTATCGCGTGGCGCGCGATTGCATGGCAGAAGGCGGGCGCAGCGACAGGCGTGGCGACAGGCGCTGCGCGCGCGCTGCTACAGCCAGGCGACCGTCTCGCCTGGAGGCCGGGGCCCGGGGCAAGGGTCGAGCCAAGGCCCCGGGCTAGACCTGGGTCCGCGCTCCAATCGAGGCTCGGATCGAGCGTCAGGTCGCCACGCACGGCGCCTTCTCCAGCGTCGCCAGCAAGGCATCGGTCGTGACCAGCGCTACCCGGTCTATGGTCTTGACCAGCACCCGGCTGCCGGGTGCACTGGCGCGCGCGGCAGCCCACTCCTTCCAGGCCACTGCCCACCCGCCCGGAAAGTCGATCTCGCCATCGAGCGGCAAGCTGGCCGCATGCGCCTGCAGCAGCGCCAGCGCGGCATCGAGCTCGGCCAGACTTCGCGGCTGCGCGAGCAGATCGATATCCGAACGCGCGGTGAGATAGGCCTGCCCGGTGAGGTGTTGCAAGGCCAGCGATCCATAGACGCGCAACGCGATGCCCTGCGTGGCGGCCTGCGCTGCCAGCGCTGTGAGTGCACGTTGCCACTGCGGTAACACCGTGGCCGCCTCGGAGAGCACCTGCCCGGGCGGCAAAGGCGCGGTAGGCACGGCGATCACTTGTTCAAGCGGCAGCGGCGGCGCGTGCCGGCACACCTGCCCAACGTCCACGCGGCAGGGAACGCGGACCTTGCGGCCGCCGCCAGGACGCGGCGGCAGCGCCAGGCCGAGCGCGATCTGGCCCGGCAACTGGACTGCATCGGCGCGGCGCACGACCAGCGGCCAGCCGGCCTGGCGCCACCTGTCGACAGCAAGAGCATGCTCCGGCGCCGCGCTGCCCAGCACCTGGTCCCAGCCCGCCCCGCTCAGCCAGGCAAGGTCATGCCGGGCGAACATCGCCACCTGTCCTGACGGCCTGCGCCACCGCTTGCGCCATGTGCCGGCCGCCGCGCGCCTCGCCCAGCGCCATGCGACGGTCGGTGGGTTCGACCTGGGCCAGTGCTTTCGCCAATGCGCTGGCCAATGCGCTTGCCGATGAGTTTGCCGATGCACTTGCCGATGAGTTTGCCGATGCGTTTGCCGATGCGTCCGGTAACGAAATCGCCGCAGCATCCGTCGATTCGACACCCGGCCCAGGTTCCCAGATCGCCTGCAGCCCACCCATGCGCAGGTAGTTTTCGGCGCCGGGCGCAAAGACCGGATTATCCATGGCCAGCTCGGTCAGCCGGTCTTCGGGCACCTTGGTGATGCGCGCCATTGCCGGCAAGCCCATCACGCGGATGGTCGCTTGCGGCAGCGCGAAGCAGGCGTCGGCGATCAGGCCGCTGGTGATGAAGCCGCCCGACAAGGCCTGGTCGTACACCAGCCCCAGCACGGTATGCCCCTGGCGGCGCGCGAAGTCGATGCACTTGCCGAGGTGGGCCATGTAGCTGTTGATGCCCAGCATTTCGTCGCGGTGGCGCAGGCGCTGGCCCTGGGTGTCGACCAGGATCAGGATCGCCCTGCCGGGATGCTCGCGCACCGTGCGCAGCACCGCCTGCGCCTGCGCCAACGCGATCTCGATGCCGATCGGTGCGTGGCCGGTGGTGCCGATCACGGCCACAGTGCGCGCGGCCGCGTCCGCACCTGCACCCGCATCAACCTGGCCGCTGCCGGACAGGAAGCTGTCGTGTTCGACGATGTCGTGCCCGCCCGGGAACAGCTTGCTGGCGAGGGTCTGCCAATCCATCATCGGTCTCCTGTAACGGGGCCGGCGCGGTGCCCGGCGGCCATGGCGACGAAGTCGTCCGCCTCGAGCATGGACACGCCCGCCGGGTCGGGCACGCCGAGCTGGCGCCAGATGTCCATCGGCTCGGCCAGCGCGCCGAAGTCGCGGATGCGCCGTTCCAGCATCGCTTGCTCGGCCTGCAGCGCGTCGAGCGTGAGCGCCGCCGCGCCGATGCGGGCCGCCCCAGTGAGGGCTTCGATCGCCGCGATGGCGGCCGCGCGGAAGGCCCCGGTGTCGTCCGCCACCAGCACCTGGCAATCGCCCAGCAGGTAGCGGTGCTTGCCGCCGGTGGTGCGCCAGACCAGGGCGCGGTCCTTCGAATCGAATTCCTCGACGCCGTTCGCGGTTTCGATGACTTCCGGTCCGGACATCGCCAGCCTGCCCTCTTCCGACATGATGACGGTATTCGCGCAGCGCGCCGCGATGCCCATGCCGCCGAAGCAGCCATTCGCGCCGCCCACCGCCGCGATAACCGGGATGCCGGCCGCGCGCACGTCGAGGATGGCGCGCATGACTTCGGATACCGCGATCAGGCCGGCGTTCGCCTCGTGCAGGCGCACCCCGCCCGATTCGAGCAGCAGCAGCACGGCCTGCGCGCCTTCGTCGATGGCGCGCCCCAGCATGCCGACCAGTTTGGCGCCGTGCACCTCGCCCACGGCGCCGCCCATGAAGCCGCCCTCCTGGGCCGCGCCGAACACCCGCTGCCCGCCGAGCAGGCCGCGGCCGACCACCACGCCGTCGTCGAAGGAAACCGGGACGTCGAGCTGGGCCAGGTGCGGGCTGACGACGCGCGCACTCGGCCCCAGGAACTCCTCGAACGAGCCGGCGTCGAAGATGGCGGGAATGCGCCCGCGCGCACCGCGTTCCAGGTAGCTGCTCACGGCGGGCCTCCGGTCACCGATTCCACGGCCTGGTCGAGGCGCAGACTGACCACCGCCGGCGTGGCGCCCATGTCGTTGATGCAGATGCGCGCGTCGCTCAATTGCCAGCGCGCGTGGAAGTCGCGCATCACGGCTTCCCAGGTGGCGCCGAAGCCATTTGCGGCGGTACGGACCTCGATTTCGCAGGCGCCGCCCAGCGCGGCCGGCTCGATCAGCACCTCGAGGTTGCCCGAGCTGACCACGCCCACCAGCTGGGGCGCGCCCGGCAGCGGGCGGCTGCCGGCGTCGAATCGAAAATGCAGTGTTTCCATGGTCTTTCCTCGCATGCGCTTACCAGTTGCGGAAGCGCTTCGGCGGCGCATACAGGCCGCCGGACGCGCGCACCAGGCCCTTCATGTTCTTTTCGGCCAGCAGGTCGCGCGTGGCCAGGCGCTTGTCGATGCCCAGGTCCTCGGGACGCTGGACGACGCCGCGGTCGCGCAGGTTTTCCACCATGCGCTTGTCGCGCGCCATGCCCACCGGGGTGTAGCCGGCTACGCCGCGGATCGCCTGCTCGCGCTCTTCCTCGCCGCGGCACAGCAGCAGGTTGGCGATACCCTCCTCGGTGAGGATGTGGGTGACGTCGTCGCCATAGATCATCACCGGCGGGATCGCCATGCCGGCCTGCTCGGCCAGTTGCCAGGCGTCGAGCCGCTCGACAAAGGCCGGCGCCATGTGCTCGCGGAAGGTCTCGACCATCTGCACCACCAGCTTCTGCCCGCGCGGCGCCACGTTCTTGCCGGCGCGCGCCTGGCTCCCCGCTTTCAGCCAGGCCGCGCTGGTGTGGCGGCGGCCGCGCGCATCCGAGCCCATGTTCGGCGCGCCGCCGAAGCCGGATATCCGCCCCAGCGTGGCGGTCGAGGAATTGCCCTGCAAATCGATCTGCAGTGTGGAGCCGATGAACATGTCGCAGGCGTAATGGCCGGCCGCCTGAGAGAAGGCGCGGTTGCTGCGCATCGAGCCGTCGGGCCCGGTGAAGAAGACGTCGGGCCGCGCGCGGATGTAGGCTTCCATGCCCAGTTCCGAGCCGAAGGAATGCACGGATTCGACGAAGCCCGCCTCGATGGCCGGGATCAGCGCCGGGTGCGGATTCAGCGCCCAGTGGCGCGCGATCTTGCCCTTCAGGCCGAGGTCGAGCGCATAGGTCGGCAGGATCAGCTCGATGGCGGCGGTGTCGAAGCCGATGCCGTGGTTCAGGCGCTCGACGCCATACTCCGCGTAGATACCCTTGATCGCCATCATCGCCATCAAGACCTGGATTTCCGAAATCTGGGCCGGGTCGCGCGTGAACAGCGGCTCGATGTAATACGGCTGGGGCGACGGCACCACGAATTCGACCCAGCCCGCCGGGATATCGACGCGCGGCAGCTTGTCGACCACCTGGTTGACCTGGGCGATGACGATGCCGCTCTTGAACGCGGTGGCCTCGACGATGGCCGGCGTGTCCTCGGTGTTCGGCCCCGTGTAGAGGTTGCCCTCGCGGTCGGCCATCTCGGCCGCCACCAGGGCCACGCGCGGGGTCAGGTCGACGAAGTAGCGGCCGAACAGTTCCAGGTAGGTGTGGATGGCGCCGATGTTCAGTTTGCCGGATGCGGCCAGCTTCGCCAGGCGCCCTGCCTGCGGCCCGGAAAAGGAAAAATCCAGGCGCGACGCGATGCCCTTTTCGAACACGTCGAGGTGCTCGGGCAGGGACAGCACCGAGAGCAGCATGTGCAAATCGTGGATGCGGGTTGGATCGAGCTGCGTCAAGGCCTTGCCGAGGAAATCGGCCTGCTTCTGGTTGTTCCCTTCCAGGCAGACGCGGTCGCCCGGTTCCAGCACCGCATGCAGCAGCGCGACGACCTGCGCGGCCGGCACCAGCTTGCCCTGCAAGCCTGCGCCCAGAGCCGCCGCCGCCCGCGCCAGGCGGGCGCTGCGGTTGGCCTGCTGCCGGTTCCAGCGGTTTTCCACGTCTGCCATCGTCATCCTCGCTTCACGCTGCAGCACCGCACTACAGTACGACAAACAGCAACCAGACCACCGGCGGCGCCACCAGCGTCACGATGCCGCCGTAGATCATCAGCTGGCGCAGGAAAACGTCGCGGTCGATGCCCTGGGCGTTCGCCAGCACCAGCGCGCCATTCGTGGAGAACGGGCTGACGTCGACGATGGTCGAGGCCACCGCCATGGCCGCGATGAAGCCGATCGGATCGACGCCGGTGCCCGCCTGCAGGAAGGGCACGGCCAGCGGAATCAGCGAGCCCAGCACCGCCGTGGACGAGGCAAAGGCCGACACGATGGCGCCCACAAAGCACAGCAGCAGCGCCACCACCAGCGGCGAGGTCAGGCTGGCGACGCTTTCGCCGACAAAGGTGATGGTGCCCATCTTCTGCATCACGCCGACATAGGTGCTGACGCCGACGATCAGCATGATTTCCGGCCATGACACCTGGCCGATGGCGCGCTTCTGCACCTGCGGCGCCATCATCGACAGCAGCAGGCCGATGGTGATGGCGACGAAACCGATGTCGAGATCGTAGGCCAGGGTCAGCACGGCCAGCGCGACCAGGCCGAGTACCGTGGCCACCTGCTGCACGGTGACCGGCACGTCGGCGGTCAGCACCGACGCGGCCGCCGTCCCTGCGCCTGCGCCTGCGCCTGCGCCTGCGCCAGTGTTCACCGCGTTCACCGAATCCGGCGAACGGTTGCGCGTCAGCTTTTCCTCGCTCAAGGCTTCGCCCTCGGCCTCGTCGAAGATCTGCGGCCCCTGCGCGGCCACCGCCACCGGCGTGCCGTAGCCCGGAACCGCCAGGCCCAGCGCCGCGCTGCCGCCGGCGGCCGGGGCCTGGCGCATCAGGCGCAGGCCGCCGAACACGAAGAACAGGATCACGGCCACGCTGAAGTTCACGCCCAGGCTGACAAAGGCGGTGGTGAGTTCGGAAATCGGCAGCGCCGCCTTTTGCACGATCTTGTTGGTAATGCCGCCGTAGATGCTGATCGGCGAAAAGCCCCCGCCCTGGGCGCCGTGGATCACCATCAGGCCCATCATCAGCGGATTGATGCCGTACTTGGCGGCGAAGCCGAGGGCGATCGGCGCGATGATGGCCACCGCCGCCGGGCTCACGGCGCCGACCGCCGTCAGCACCGCGGCGATCGCGAACATCACCCAGGGAATGGCGGCGATGCGCCCGCCCACCGCGCGCACCGAGAGCCGCACGAGCCAGTCGATGGTGCCGTTGTTCTGCGCCTGCGCGAACAGGAAGGTGATGCCGACCAGGGTGAGGAAGAGTTCGGCCGGGAAGCCGGCCATGATGGCCTTGGTCGACATGCCGGCGGCCAGGGTGCCGACCAGGAAGGCGCCGACAAAGGCGATGACGCCCATGTTGATGGGCAAAATGGTGGCGATCACGAACATGAGCGCCAGCGCGTAGATCGAAAGCATATGAGAAGACACCGCCATCTCCTTCATCTGTTGCGCCGGCTGCGCGGCGCTTCGGTCCAAGGTCTCCATTGCATTGCCCCCACGCGCTCAAGGCGATCGTGAAAGGCATGCACTTCGGTCAGCAGCCACGGTAGCGCCGATCGCAGGCCAGATCAATTCCGGGCAGTTGCCGACCTTTACTGTCAGCGTAAGTGTTGGAGTGGCCTGCCGAGCCGAAGTTCAGGCGCGATTCGCACCGGGTTTGTGCTTGAGCATGCGGCAGACGGCGGCCAGCGCCAGCAGGTTCGGATCGCGCTCGCGCACCCGCAGGAAGGACAGGCCGATGGTCTGGCGCACCGGGTAATCGCGGCTCAAGGGAATGAGCTGCACCTTGTCGCCGAAGACCCCGCGCATCCGCCCCGGCAGCAAGGTGCAGCCGATGCCGGCGCTGACCAGGTTCATCAGCGAAAAGATGTCGGCCACGCGCATCACGACGATGGGTTCGAAGCCTGCGATGCGGAAGGCTTCCTGGAAGCCCTGGTAGGTGACGAAACCTTCGCCCAGGCTGACAAATTTCTCGCGGGCGCAGCCGCGCAGGTCCACCTCGGCCAGGCCGGCATAGCGCGAGTTGGCCGGCGCGGCAAAGAACACGTCGTCCTCGAACAGCGGGATCGATTCGACCTCGGGGTCGGGTGCGGGCACGGCCATCAGGGCGGCGTCGATGGCGTTCTGCTTGAGCTTGTGCAGCAGGTCGGCGTTCGAGCCGAGCACGAGTTCCGTGGCCAGTTCAGGTTTGCGCAGCTTGATGCCGACGATGACTTCGGGCACGGCGCCCGTGGTCAGCGAGTACAGCGAGCCGATCCTCAGGCTGTCGGCCGAGTAGCCGGCGGCGCGGCGCGTGGCCTGGATGCCGTCCGCCATCAGGGCCACCACTTCGCGCCCGGCCTCGGCCAGCACCTGGGCCGCCTCGGTCGGCACCAGGTTGCGGCCCTTCAGGGTGAACAGGCGGCAGCCGGTGCCCTCCTCCAGCGAATGCAGGGCGCGGTGCACGCTGACCGCGCTGATGTCGAGTTTGGCGGCGGCCGCGTTCAGGTTGCCGCCGTCCATATAGGCAAGCAGGATCTCGAGCTTGCGGAAGGTGATCTCGTCGCTGATCTGGCTGCGCATGGCGGACCTCGTGCAAAAACGGGTGCGAAATTACCGCGGAGCTAGTCTGGTTCCAGCCGCGCCAGCGCTGTCTCGACGCTGGACGCCGGCAGCACGTAGCGGCCATACGGCACGCCCCGCTCCGCGGGCAGGCCGGCCTCGCGCTCGAAGCCGAGCGCCAGGTACATGCGCAGCGCCGGCGCCATGATCGGACTGGTATGCAGGCCGAGGACCGGGACGGATCGTGCAGCGGTGCATGGCGCCTCCTGGCGGCATCAGACGAACAAGGAAGGCTGGCTCTCGGCGTAGTCGCGCAGCAAATTCCACACCACTTTCACGCGGCGCAGCCGGTAGAGGTCGGTCGGCGCGGCCAGCCAGAACGAGCGCTCGGCGTGAAAGCCGGGCAGCACCTGCACCAGCCGGCCGTCGTCGGGCACGGCATACGGCGGCGCCATCATCAGGCCCATGCCGAGCGAGGCCGCCTCGATCTGGGCCGTCATGCCCGAGCAGCACAAACGCCGCCGCGGCGTGAAGCCGAGTTCGCCCATGTAGGACAGCTCGCGGCTGGCCAGGCGGTCCTGCACATAGTCGACGAAGTAATGCTGGGCCAGGTCGGACTGGTGGCGGATCGGCGGGTGCTGTTCCAGGTAGCTGGGCGCGGCGTACAGGTAGAAGCGGAACGAGGCCAGGCGCGTGACCATGTAGCGGCCGGTGGTGGGCGGGTCGAGCATGACGCCGAGGTCGGCCTCGCGGTTGGCGAGGTTGGCAAAGCTGGGCAGCGCCAGCAAGTCGATCGACAGGTCGGGGTTGGCGTCCAGCAGGCTCACCAGCAGCGGCGCCACCACCTTCACGCCGAATACTTCCGGCACGCCCAGGCGCACCACGCCATGCGCCGCCACCTCGGCGCCGCCGAGCTGCTCGGCCGCCGCCAGGGCCGCGCCTTCCATCGCCTCGGCATGCGGCAGCAGCGCGAGGCCCATTTCAGTCGGCTCGTAGCCTTCGCGCGAGCGGTCGAACAGGGTCGAGCCGAGCTCCTTTTCCAGGCGGTCGATGCGGCGCGCCACCGTCGTGTGCTCGACGTCCAGGCGCCGCGACGCCCCGGACAGGGTGCCGGCGCGCGCCAGCTCGAGGAAGAAACGCAGGTCGGTCCACTCAGGCAGGCTGTTCATCGGCGCGCTTGTCAAGAATCAAGATTACCTATTGTGCATCAGTGCACATTCCTCTTGCAATTGATTTCCTCAACCCAGCACGACGGCACGAAATTTGTGCACTTGCAGCATTTTCCCCTCATGCCTTCTGCATCCGTTTTGCACCAGGCTTGTGCAAGGCCTTGTGCAAATTCGCACACAGGGTGGGCGGATTGTTATCTTTTCAGCCAGGCCGGACCGAGGCACACTACTCGGCGGGCGTGACCTCGGACGTGCGCCATTCCAAAAACAGGAGACAACGATGCATCTGACAAACAAAAAAATGAAGCTGCTCAAGCGTTCCGCCATGTCCACCGCCGTCCTGCTGGCAATCTACGGCGGCCCGGTGGGGATGGCGCATGCCCAGCAAACCCAGGCGGAGCAGGCAGGCGCCGGCAGCGCGGCGGCGACGGCATCCGAAGGCAACATCAGCAAGGTCATCGTCACGGCCCGCCGCCGCGCCGAGCTGATCCAGGATGTGCCGGGCGCCGTCACCGCCATCTCGGCCGCCGAGCTGGAAAAGCAGGCCATTCCCGACATCACGGCGCTCACCGAAAAGGTGCCGAACACCACCTTGAAAGCCTCGCGCGGCACGAACACCACGCTCACCGCCTACATCCGCGGCATCGGCCAGCAAGACCCGGTGGCGGGCTACGAGCAAGGCGTCGGCATCTACCTCGACGACGTCTACCTGGCCCGCCCGCAGGGCGCCCTGACCGACATCTACGACCTCGAACGCATCGAGGTGCTGCGCGGCCCGCAGGGCACGCTGTACGGCCGCAACACCATCGGCGGCGCGGTCAAGTACGTGACGCGCAAGCTGGCCCCGAAGCCCACCGGCGACTTCAAGGCCACGATCGGCAACTACGGCCAGAAGGACCTGGTGCTCAAGGGCAGCACCCCTGTCGGCGACATCCTGCGCCTCGGCGCCACGGTCGGCACCTTCAACCGCGACGGCTACGGCCGCAACGTCGTGAATGGCCGCGAGAACTACGACAAGGACGTGCTGGCCGGCCGCTTCAGCGCCGAGCTGGCCCCGAACAGCGACATCTTCGTGCGCTTCACCGCCGACAAGACGGTGGACAAGTCGGAACCGAAGCAGGGCTACCGCCTGACCCCGGGCCCGGCCCCCGCCAACCTGGCGCCGCTGTCCGACGAATACGACACCCGCGCCAACCTGTACACGGTGAACGGCCACAGCCAGAAGGTCACCACCGAGGGCGCCTCGCTGCTGATGGAATACACGATCGACCCGACCCTGTCGGTAAAATCGATCACGGCGCACCGCAAGTCCAAGTCCTACGCTCCGATCGACTTCGACTCGCTGGCCGCGCCGCTGTGGGAAGCGCCGTCGATCTACAGCGACCGCCAGACCAGCCAGGAATTCCAGCTCACCTACACCGGTTCGCGCTGGCAGGGCGTGGCCGGCGTGTTCTACATGAAGACCAACGCCTTCAACGAATTCGACGTGCTGTACAACGCGGCCGGCGGCTTGTCGCTGCTCACGCGCGACGACATCGACACCGAAACCTGGGCCGTCTTCGCCGACGCCAGCTACAGCCTGACCGATACCTTCAACCTCACGCTCGGCGGGCGCTACACCAGCGACGAGCGCAGCGCGGCCGTGTTCAAGGCCACCTACCTCGGCCTGGCCGGCTCGCCCAACCTCGGCAACCCGGGCGCCATCATCTTCGGGCCGCCGAACACCAACCTCGGCAAGAACGACCTGAACCGCACCGACAAGAAGTTCACGCCGAAGGTCGGCTTCGGCTGGAAGCTGGCGCCGGAACACAATTTGTACAGCACCTTCTCGAAGGGCTTCAAGGGCGGCATGTTCGACCCGCGCATGGACCTGGTGGCCACCGGCGGCCCGAACAGCCCGGCATCGCAGCTGAAGCGCCGCGGCGTCGATCCCGAGGAAGTCAGCACCACCGAACTGGGCCTGAAGTCGGCGCTCGACGGCGGCCGCCTGCAGACGAATGCCGCGGTGTTCTACACCGACTACAAGAACGTCCAGATTCCCGGCTCGATCCCGACCTTCGCCGCCGACGGCAGCGTGAACGGCTTCGCCGGCAGCCTGACGAATGCCGGCAAGGCCAAGATCAAGGGCCTGGAACTCGAAGCGATCGCCTACCTCACCAACCAGCTCAGCGTGAACGCGATGTACAGCTACATCGACGCCGAGTACAAGGAATGGCTGGTCGCCAACGGCGCCGGCCTGGCCAACATCGCGCCGAGCACCGAGTTCCAGAACACGCCGCGCAACGCCGCCAACATCGGGGTCAGCTACGACTGGCCCTTCGCCGTGGCCGGCCGCAACGGTTCGCTGAGCCTGAGCAACAGCGTCTCCTACAAGAGCCGGGTCTACCAGACCGAGATCGCGCGCGCCACCGGCATCGCCAGCCTCGACGCCACCATCCCCGGCAACCTGTCGCTGGCCCAGGATGGCTTCGCGCTCTGGGACGCCGGCCTGGTCTGGACCAGCGCCGACCGCAAGATCCAGGTCGGGCTGCACGGGCGCAACCTGACCGACCGCCGCTACAAGGTGGCCGGGTACAACTTCTCGGGCTTCTCGAACAGCGTCACCGCCTTCTATGGCGACCCGCGCACGGTGCGCGCGACGGTGAACGTGAAGTTCTGAACGGCGCAGCAAGACATGCGGCAAGTGGCCCCCGGAGGACGCCGCCTGCCGCAGCATGTTTCACCTTGAGATCCAGGCACAACCTCATTCATGACAGGCCACATGTCCACTTACTCTGAAATCAGCTTGACGAGCGGCGATGGCCTGCGCTTGTATGCGCGCGACTATGCCGCCAGTTCGGGGCCGGCGCGCCTGCCCGTGGTCTGCCTGCACGGCCTGACCCGCAATTCCGCCGACTTCGACGAACTGGCGCCGGAACTGGCGCGCATGGGCCGGCGCGTGGTCGTACCCGACGTGCGCGGGCGCGGCCACTCCGCCCACGATCCCGATCCGGCCAACTACCACCCGGGCGTCTACGCCAACGACGTCGTCAAGCTGATGCACGACCTGGGCATCGCCCGCGCCGTGTTCGTCGGCACCTCGATGGGCGGCCTGATCACCATGACCCTGGCCATGCGCCACCTCGACCTGGTGGCCGGCGCCGTGCTGAACGACGTCGGCCCGGTGCTCTCGAAACGCGGCCTGGCGCGCATCGCCGGCTACGCGGGGCGCTGCAATGCGCTGTCCTCCTGGGAAGATGCCGCCGGCTACCTGAAGGAGATCAATGCCTGCGCCTTTCCCGCCAACCCGGATGCGGAATGGAACAAGTGGGCCCAGCGCGCGTTTGCCGCGAACGATGCCGGCCAACTGGCGCTGCGTTACGACCCCAACATTGCGTTAGCATTGCAAACAGGTCAACTGCGGCCGACCTCGCTGGCAGCGCGCATGGCCTTCCGGCGCCTGGCGCACCGGCGGCCGACCCTGCTGGTGCGCGGCGCCCTGTCCGACCTGGTCGAGCCCGACCAGGCGGCCTGGATGCGGCGCGCCGCGCCGAACATGGCCTACGCCGAAGTACCGGATATCGGCCACGCGCCGATGCTGACCGAAGCGGCGGCACTCGACGCGGTTCGCCGCTTCCTGGGCCAGCTTCCATAAAACAGAAACACAGGAGACAACATGCACCACCTGATCAAACCGCTCGCGGCCTCCATCCTGGCCGCCTTCGCCGTCGCCGCCACGCCGCCCGCGCTGGCCGCCGGCCCCGACCTGAAGGTCGCCCTCATCGCCGGCAAGACCGGCGTCCTCGAGGCCTATGCCAAGGAAACCGAGACCGGCTTCATG
>Ga0265797_10002909_pt1 | contig 28153 bp, 28 predicted proteins | sample P2T30metagenome_FD_192433 | JGI IMG/M metagenome (GOLD analysis project Ga0265797, IMG submission 192433) | Plant litter microbial communities from East Loma Ridge, Irvine, California - P2 T30 | ecosystem: Environmental > Terrestrial > Plant litter > Unclassified | place: USA: California...
GGGGGAGATGAACCCGGATCAGCTGTGGGAAACTACCATGGACCCGACAGTGCGCAGGATGCTCAAGGTAACCATCGAAGACGCCATTGCGGCCGACCAGATCTTCAATACCTTGATGGGCGACGCGGTGGAGCCTCGCCGGGACTTCATCGAAAGCAACGCCTTGGCGGTATCTAACCTGGACTTCTGATCCCGCAAGCTTCGTCAGAGCGCAAATTCAAACCCCAGCCGAAGCTGGGGTTTTTTTTGGCTGCTCAAATAGCGGTATTCAAGTCGTCCCGGATAATTGCCTTGGGCTGCCCTGGCCAGGTGCCCAGGAGGTCAATGTGCATGACGCCGACTGGCCATTGAGCTGCCGGTAGTGCCCATGAGAGCGTCCGGCGTTCATCTTTGAGCAGGCCTTTGAATGTAAGCTCCAGGTGCAGCTCACGAGCGTTGAGAGGAATGTTGGCAAAGCTGCCAGATAATCCTCCTGATATCGTGATTACCGGTTCATCGAACGTCTTGCCGTCCACGCTATAACTGAGCTTCGCCTTGGTGACATAAGTAGCGCCCTTTCTAGCCTTACTGTCCAGAAATAACGACAAACCGTCGATACGCTTGCGCCAGGCAGGCAGGGCTATCCGCCCCTCGAAAGAGGAAAATGCAAAGGCGATGGGAACCAACGTATCGGTGCCCTCCCCTCCCGCAGCTGGCCACACATGTTTATCCATAGAATGTGTTTCGTGGCTATAGGTGTAGCCGGCACGGACGGCTCCGCTCGGCCCATTTTCGCCTAGCATTGCGTGAAGCCCGCTAACGGCTCCGCCCAAAGTGTACGAAGCGTTCTTGCCGTTCGAACCTATATTCAGCCCGCTGCGAGCATAGATCACCTCGGTAATGACACCAAATCCCTGAGCGATCCGGCCGTTCTGGGCAAAGCCGACTTTCTCAGCTGCGGCGACTAGCCAGTCGTACTGGTCATCCAAAACACGGAGGTCAGCCACAGTGGCTACCTTCGCGACGGCGAATTCTGAAGCAATCGCGTCTTTCTTTTCGAATCGCCAGACGAATTCGACCTCAGGCTTTACCTGAAGCCCCGTATTCGGGTCAATCACCGCGGCATTACCTTTAACATCCAGCTCATGCCGGCTTACCCCCTCGCTACTCAACTTCCAAGTGGAGAAGGCGACCGTCTCTTTGATAGCAAGGGTCGGCACGGAGTCAGCGACAGCTTTGAACGCACCGGTTGCGGTATCCACGAAGCCAACCGCGCCGGGATGAATATGAGTGCCAAGTGCCCAGTTTCCCCAAAGGTTAGGCCGGCTTTGGCGTATCAATTGCGTAAAACGTGTATTCCAACCTGACATTTCGCATTCCTTTGCCTTATCAAGGGGAGCTCAACCTAACGGATTCATGGTTCGACGCGGAGCAGGAATCCATTCCATACACGCGCCTGGAGTAAGCTAATCTCCGATCATCAACCCATTCGGAGGCAGCGGTAGCGCTGTTTTATAACGCACCTGTTTGAGCGCGAAGCTGGAGCGAATGTTGGCTACGCCGGGAAAACGGGTGAGGTGATTGATGATGAAGCGCTCTAGCGCGTGGATGTCCGGCACCAGCACCCGAATCAGGTAATCGGCATCTCCGCTCATCAAATAGCATTCCATCACCTCCGGCCGCTGGGAGATGGCTTCTTCAAACCGTGCAAGCGCGCCGTCCACCTGTTTTTCCAGGCTCACGTGAATGAACACATTCACATGCAACCCCAGCATCTCGGGTGCCAGCAGCGTCACCTGTTGCTTGATCAATCCCAGTTCTTCCATCGCCTTGACCCTGTTAAAGCACGGAGTCGAAGAAAGGTTAACTGTACGGGCGAGTTCTGCATTCGTAATACGAGCATTGTCCTGCAGAGCATTAAGAATGGAGATGTCAGTTCTATCCAGCTTACGCATGGGGCCTGCCTTGACAAACGGAGCAGTATGAAAATGCATTCGCTAGCAATGAGCCAGCACTCTCAACTACTGTTTTTGGTTGGATTTGGAATGTATTACGTACCATTGTATATGCCTTTAAACCCGGAAATACGGAGTAGGAAAGCAGACAACTGGTACATCTGTACGAAATCAGGTCGCCAGCAGCAACGAGGACTCGCGAACACAGAGCTCCATGAGGAAATCCCAGACCACGCGTAACCGCACCGACTTGTGAAGCTCCTTGCGGGTGCTGATCCAGTAAGTCCGTTGGATGCTTTCGGTAGGCAGTACACGACGCAAGCGGGTATCTCCCGCAGCCATGTATTGCGGAAGTACGGCGATTCCCAGGCCGGCATGAGCTGCCAATTGCTGAGCAAGCACGCTTGTACTGCGGAAGACGACGTTAGGGGAGCGGCAGAAGCTGTTAAGCAGCAGTAGCTGCTGGCTGAACAACAGGTCGTCCACATAGCCGATCCATTGATGCTGGCTAAGTTGGTCCCGGTGTTCAAGGGCGGGCGCGGCGGCCAGGTATTCAGCGCTGGCGTATAGCCCGAGCCGATAATCGCTGAGTTTGCGGGTGATGAGCATGTCAGCCTCGGGGCGCTCGAGGTGAATGCTGATTTCCGCTTCTCGATTGAGAATGTTCACAAAGCGCGGTACCGCCACCAGCTCAACCTGAAGGCCAGGGTAGCGTTCGAAAAGCTGCGGCATGCGAGGCGTGAGGAAGCAGATCCCAATGCCTTCGGCGGCACCCAGGCGGATCTTGCCCAACGGCATTATCGACTGCGTGATCTCTTCCTGCGCCATCAGCGCGGAGTTTTCCATCGCCTCGGCATGCCGCAGCAACGCATTGCCGGCAGGCGTGAGCTCATACCCCTGTGCTTGCTGTACGAACAAGGCGGCGCCCAGGGTGCGCTCGATGCGCTCGATATGCCGTGCCACGGTGCTATGGGTGGTATTGAGCCGTTTGGCCGCGGTGAGCAAGCGCCCGCTGCGATGGAGCTCAAGAAAAAAACGGACATCGTCCCAGTCGAACATCGCCGCTCCAATAATTATCGTTGTAAATCAGGAGGCTGTTCATGCTGTGCAAAAACGCACAGCCGTTGGGTAAAAACTATCGTTTTCAAACCGTGTTTAATCAATACCATGGGGTAAAGAACAATAAAAACACGAGGCGTTGACCATGTCGTCTGCCCAGGATACATACGATTACATCGTCGTTGGCGCCGGCCCGGCCGGTTGCCTGCTGGCCAACCGGCTCTCGGCGAATCCCGCCGTGCGGGTGCTTCTTCTAGAGGCTGGAGGGGAGGATAACTACGCCTGGATACACATTCCGGTGGGTTATCTGTTCTGCATCGGCAACCCCCGCACCGACTGGTGTTTCAAAACCCAGCCACAGAACGGCCTGCAAGGCCGAGCACTTAATTATCCCCGAGGCAAGGTGCTCGGCGGTTGTTCTTCCATCAACGGCATGATCTACATGCGTGGTCAGGCTCGCGATTACGATGGCTGGGCCGCGCTTGGGAATACTGGCTGGGGCTGGGATGACGTTCTGCCGTTGTTTCGAAGGTCCGAACGCCATGCCGCTGGCAGCAGTGACTGGCACGGCGGGGATGGCGAATGGCGCGTAGAGCCGCAGCGCTATCGTTGGCCGATCCTGGATGCCTTTCGGGAAGCCGCCGGGCAAGCGGGTATTCACCCTGTGGATGATTTCAATCGCGGCGACAATGAAGGATGTGGATATTTCCAGGTCAACCAGCGCACGGGTGTGCGCTGGAATTCCTCGAAAGCATTCCTAAGGCCAGTACTCAAACGTCCCAACCTGACGGTATTGACCAAGGTGGCGGCCGATCAGGTGATGTTTGACGGCGACCGGGCGATCGGTGTCAAGGCGGACTGGCTCGGCGCTGAGCGCCTGTTCACGTCGCGGCGAGAAGTTATCCTTAGTGCCGGAGCGATCGGCTCTCCCGCTATTCTTCAACGTTCAGGGATTGGGCCGCGCGCGCTACTGAACAGGCTCGACATTCCTACACGCGTGGATGCACCTGGCGTAGGCGCCAACCTTCAAGATCACCTTCAGCTTCGGCTGATCTATCAGGTGCAAAACGTACGGACGCTCAATCAAGTCGCCAACAGCCTCTGGGGCAAATGCGGCATGGGGCTGCGCTACCTCTATGATCGTAGCGGCCCGCTTGCCATGGCCCCTAGCCAGCTGGGCGCATTTGTGAAGTCAGACCCCGGCCAGCCGAGCGCGAACCTTCAATACCACGTGCAGCCTCTGTCCCTGGACCGCTTCGGTGAGCCGTTGCACCGCTTTGCGGCCTTTACGGCATCGGTTTGCAACCTACGCCCGAAAAGCCGCGGTCGGGTCGAGATAACCTCCCGGGACCCGGCCCAGGCGCCATTGATCGATCCTCGGTATCTGACCCACGCCGAAGACCTGCGGGTGGCTGCGGACGCCATTCGGGTAACCCGTTCGATCGTTCAATGCGCCGCGCTCGCACCTTTCCAGCCTGTGGAATACCTACCAGGTTCGGCCCTCCAGACGCAGGAAGAGCTTGAGACCGCTGCGGGACGCATAGGCACCACTATATTCCACCCCGTAGGGACCTGCCGCATGGGTGTGGATGCCGACGCGGTGGTTGATCCGCAACTACGGGTACGTGGTGTTAGAGGCTTGCGTGTCGCTGATGCCTCGATCATGCCTTTGATCGTATCGGGCAACACATGCTCGCCTACGCTGATGATTGCCGAAAAAGCCGCCGAGCTGTTGCTGCGGCCGGGCGAGGCTGAGGATACCCCCACGCCCGTATGCGCCGAGCGAGCGAGCGTGGCGGCGGTTTGAGCTACGTTTGTGACAAACGCTTTAGAAGGACGTTGTAAAGCGCACCGGCGCAGTCAGCCGGCTAGACAGTGGAACAAAAAGAACAATCACTGTGCCCTTTGGGCCGAGGACAGGACCAATGACCGACTACACCCAGCCACAGGCCGCGCAGGTGGTGCCCAATGCAGCCAGGGAGGAACGCAAGATCATCTTCGCGTCGTCGCTGGGCACCGTATTCGAATGGTATGACTTCTTCCTGTACGGGGCCTTGGCAGCCGTTATCAGCAAGCAGTTCTTCGCAGGCGTGAATGAAACTACCGCGTTTATCTTCGCGCTCATGGCGTTTGCGGCGGGCTTCCTGGTAAGGCCATTCGGGGCGCTGGTGTTCGGGCGGCTGGGTGACATGATTGGCCGTAAATATACGTTCCTGGTTACCATCGTATTGATGGGTCTCTCGACGTTCGCTGTGGGGCTATTGCCGACCTACGCCAGCATTGGCCTGGCGGCACCGGTCATCCTTATCGTACTTCGCATGCTGCAAGGGCTCGCGCTGGGTGGCGAATACGGGGGGGCGGCAACTTATGTAGCCGAGCATGCTCCAGCGAACAAACGCGGCCACCACACCGGCTGGATTCAGTCGACCGCCACACTGGGGCTGCTGCTGTCGCTTATCGTTGTTGCGGCCTGTCGATATATCAGCGGCGATCAGTTCGAAACCTGGGGCTGGCGTTTGCCGTTCCTGCTTTCCATCGTGCTGCTAGGTATTTCCACATGGATTCGGCTGAGCCTGCATGAGTCCCCTGCTTTCACCAAGATGAAAGCCGAAGGCAAGGTGAGCAAGGCGCCCATCCGCGAGTCCTTCGGCTCCTGGGCGAATCTGAAGATCGTGCTAACCGCCCTCTTCAGCATCAACGCCGGGCAAGCAGTTACCTTCTATACCGCACAGTTTTATGTGATGTTCTTCCTGACTCAAATGTTGAAACTGGACCCGGCCCAGGCGACCAACCTCATGATCATCAGCGTGATCATCGGCGCGCCTTTCTTCGTGTTCTTCGGATGGTTGTCCGACCGTATCGGGCGCAAGCCGATTCTGATGTTAGGGCTGCTCCTGGCCACGGTCTTGTACTTCCCGCTCTTCAAGGCGCTGAGCCATTACGCGAACCCTCAGATCGACCAAGCCAGCCGCCAGGCGCCTATTGTCGTCATGGCTGATCCCGATACCTGTACCTTCCAGTTCGACCCGGTAGGCAAGGCTCGCTTCGACAGCCCATGCGACAAGGTGAAAACCCTGCTGGTGAAAGCCGGCGTGCCGTACACCTCGCAACAGGCGGCTGCTGGCAGCGCCGTGGCCGTTACGGTAGGGCAAACCCGTATAGAGGGGTACGACGAAGCTGCGCTGCGCGGCGCGATCACCGCGGCCGGGTACCCGACCAAAGCAGAGCCGGCGCAGGTCAATCAGCCTATGGTGGTTGGAATCATCGTAGCGCTGATTCTGATCGCTACCATGACCTATGGCCCGCTGGCCGCGGTCATGGTGGAGCTCTTCCCCACTCGTATTCGATACACCTCGATGTCTCTGCCCTATCACATCGGCAACGGTTGGTTCGGCGGCTTCCTGCCAACCGTTTCGTTCGCGCTTGTGGTGTATACAGGGGATATTTACTACGGCCTGTGGTACCCGATCACGGTAACCGCTGTCAGCCTGGTAGTAGGCTTGGTGAGCCTGAAGGAAACCCGGCATGTGGACTTGGATAACGCCTGATCGCGTTACTCGCTGACCGTGCCCGCCGTCTGGCGGGCACATTCATTTCTACGGAGGGGCAAAAAACTTATGCACGTTTTTGAGGGATTCTACCCGATTGAATAAAAGCTTTATTTTCAGCGAGTTAAGAGGTGTTCAGCGAATCCTCGGGAAAAACTGCTCACAAGTTATCCACAATTAGATGGGGTTGTTCGTCTCTACCGTAGCTACCAACGATCCCATCTTGCGCTGGGCGTCGGTGATCCAGGCCGCGGCTCTGTCGTTAAGCTCCGCTGTTGCCCGCGGCCCACTGCCTTCGGCAAACATGGGGGCGCCAATCATCACGTCGATAACGCCCGGTCGTTTACCCCAGCCGTCTCGGGGCCAGTACTTGCCAGCGTTGTGCGCGATCGGCAATACGGGAAGCCCCGCATTCACAGCCAATGCGGCGCCACTGCGGGTAAATTTGCCCATCGTGCCGTAGGGAACGCGAGTGCCTTCGGGGAAAATCAGTACCCACACCTTGTCCTTCAGCAGCACATCACCCTTCGTCGCGACCTGCCTCAGGGCTTCCTTGGGGTTGTCTCGGTTGATCGCGATAGGCCGCAACATCGCCATGGCCCAGCCGAAGAAAGGCACGTAGAGCAGTTCCTTTTTCAGCACCTGACTCAGCGGCTGGAAGTAAGCGGAGAGGAAAAAGGTTTCCCACGTGCTCTGGTGGTTCGACAGGATCACGCAGGGCGTTGCAGGAACATTTTCCGCGCCGGTTATCCTTACGTGAATGCCGAGGAACACCCGGGTAAGCAGCAGTGCGAACCGGCACCAATAGACGTTGATGAAACGGTAGCGCGCGGGAAACTTCAGGAAAGGGCAGACGAAAAAGCCGATGGTGCACCACACCAATGCACTAAGGGCCAGCAAAACGTAGAAGACGGTGATTCTGATGGCCAGCAATGCGGACATGGCGTTGTTACCGTACGGGCCGGCCCCGTGCAAAGTGACACTTGCCCCAGGCCGGCGCCAGTTTCAGGGGGCAATGCCCGGGTTGATTAGCGCCCTGGCCACGGCGGCCAGGTCATCGAATTGCAGGGTGCCTTCAGGCAGCACCCCTTTGGCGGTGCCCTGTCCCTTGCCGGTTTTCACCAACACTGGGCGAGCCCCCGCCGCAACGGCCGCAGCCAGATCACTGCGGCTATCACCTACAAACCACACACCATCGAGGCTCGCACCGTAATGCTCCGCTATGGCTAACAGCATGCCTGGCAACGGCTTGCGACAGTCGCATCCGCTATCGGGGCCATGGGGGCAATACACGATCAACCCCACCTCGCCGCCTTTACCGCCTACCAGCTCGCGCAATCTCGCATGCATGGCCTCCAGGGTCGCCAGCGAATAATAGCCTCTGGCGATTCCGGATTGGTTGGTCGCTACAGCCACCGTCCACCCCGCCTGGCTCAACTCGGCAATCGCCTCGATCGAGCCAGGGATAGGGACCCATTCCTTCACGGATTTGATGTACGCGTCGGAGTCATGATTGATGACCCCGTCGCGATCGAGGATAAGCAGTTTCACGGCCTAGCCCAGCACGGAGATATCGGCGACGCCCAGGAACAAGCCGCGCAGCCGCGCCAGCAGGGCGTAACGGTTGGCCCGCACGCTTGGGTCCTCGGCATTGACCATCACCGCTTCGAAGAACGCATCCACAGGCTCACGCAGGGCCGCAAGCCGAGTAAGGGCCTCATTGTACTGCCGCGCCTGGGCCATCGGCTGAACCGCGTGGTCGGCCTGCTGGATTGCGGAGTACAAAGAGAACTCGTGAGCGTTATCGAAGTACTTGGGCTCCACGCTGGCAGCGATGGCGCCCTCGGCTTTGCCCAACAGGTTGGATACCCGCTTGTTGACCGCCGCCAGTGCTTCGGCTTCAGGCAAGCGCCGGAAGGCTTGCACGGCCTGCACGCGTTGATCGAAGTCCAACGCCGAGCCGGGCTTGAGAGCACGCACGGCCAGGTAGCTGGCCACGTCCACGCCCTCGTCCTCGTAACGCGCGCGCAGGCGGTCGAACACGAACTCCAGCACCTGTTCGGCAAGCGCGGTGGAATCCACTTTCGATCCATAAAGGGCAACGGCGAAGTTAACCGTTTCGGCCAGGTCCAGATCCAGCTGCTTGTCGATCAGGATACGCAGCACGCCCAGCGCGGCGCGGCGCAGGGCATACGGATCCTTGCTACCGGTTGGCAACATGCCGATACCGAAGATGCCGGTGAGCGTGTCGAGCTTGTCCGCGATGGAAACGGCGGCGCCGGTCAGCGATTGCGGCAGCTCTGCACCGGCGCCGCGCGGCATGTACTGCTCGTTCAGCGCCTGCGCTACATCCTGCGGCTCGCCATCGTTCAGCGCGTAATAATAGCCGGCGATACCCTGCATTTCCGGGAACTCGCCGACCATTTCGGTGGCCAGGTCGCATTTGCTGAGCAGGCCCGCGCGCGCCGCGCGCTGAGGGTCGCCCCCGATGCGTGGCGCGATGAAGGCCGCCAGCTTCGATACCCGTACAGCCTTGTCGTAAACGCTGCCAAGCTGGGCCTGGAACACCACATTCTGCAAACGGGCGTTGAAGCTCTCCAGCGGCTGCTTCTTGTCCTGATTGAAGAAGAATTCAGCGTCGGTAAGGCGCGGGCGTACGACCTTCTCATTGCCGTGAATGATCTGATTCGGATCACGGCTCTCAATGTTCGCAACGGTGATGAATCGAGGCAACAGCTTGCCTTCGGCATCCAGCAGGCAGAAGTACTTCTGGTTGTCCTGCATGGTGGTGATCAGCGCTTCCTGGGGCACCTGCAGGAAGCGCTCCTCGAAGGAGCACACCAGCGGCACTGGCCATTCCACAAGCGAGGCGACTTCGTCGAGCAGCGCAGGCGGCACGATCGCTGTACCTTCCTGTTGCAGGGCGAGTTCGTCCACGCGCTTGCGAATGATCTCGCGGCGCTCGGCCAGGTCCGCCAGAACGTAGGCCTTGCGCAGGTCGTCGGCATAGCTGGCTGGCGAGCCGATCAGCACGCTATCGGGGTGATGGAAACGATGCCCGCGGGATTCGCGGCCGGCACGCTGAGCGAGCAATGTGCAGTCCACTACCTGGTCACCCAGCAGCATTACCAGCCACTGGGTGGGGCGCACGAACTCATCCTTGCGCACACCCCAGCGCATGCGCTTGGGGATCGGCAGATCGTTCAGCGAATCCTCGACGATAGTGGGCAGCAGGCTTACGGTGGGTTTGCCGACGATGGTCTGGCTATACCGCAGCTTGGGGCCGCTCTGGTCGATTTCGCTGATGTCCACGCCACACTTGCGGGCAAAGCCGAGGGCCGCCTGGGTGGGGTTACCGTCGGCGTCGAACGCCGCCTGGCGCGGTGGGCCGTCCAGATTGACGCTGCGGTCCGCTTGCTGGGTTTCCAGGCCTGTGACGAGCACGGCCAGGCGCCGGGGCGCGGCGTAGTAACGGCTGGCCGTGTAGTTCAGCCCCGCGGCCTGAAGGCCCTTTTGAATGCCGGCAAGAAAGGCTTCGCCGAGGGTGGCGAGCGCCTTGGGTGGCAATTCCTCGGTTCCAAGTTCAACCAGAAAATCTTGCGCACTCATTGTGCAGCCTCCAGCTTAGCCAACACTTCATCTCGCAGTTCAGGGGTCGCCATCGGGAAGCCCAGGCGCGCCCGGGCGTGCAGGTAGCTTTGCGCAACCGCGCGCGCCAACGCCCGAACCCGCAGGATGTAGCGCTGACGTTCGGTGACCGAAATCGCCCGGCGTGCATCCAGCAGGTTGAACGTGTGCGAAGCCTTGAGCACCATTTCATAGGTGGGCAGCGGCAATTGCAGTTCGATGAGGCGGTTGGCTTCGCTTTCGTAGAAGTCGAACAGCTCAAAGAGCTTCTCGACATTGGCGTGTTCGAAGTTGTAAGTGGATTGCTCCACCTCGTTCTGGTGGAACACGTCCCCGTAGGTCACCTTGCCGAACGGGCCATCCGTCCATACCAGGTCGTAGACCGAGTCCACGCCCTGCAGGTACATCGCCAGGCGTTCCAGGCCGTAGGTAATTTCGCCGGTTACCGGGTAGCACTCGATACCGCCCACCTGCTGGAAGTAGGTGAACTGGGTCACTTCCATGCCGTTGAGCCACACTTCCCAACCCAGGCCCCACGCACCGAGCGTGGGCGATTCCCAGTTGTCTTCGACGAAGCGCACGTCGTGAACGGTAGGGTCCAGGCCGATGTGGCGCAGCGAGCCCAGGTACAGCTCCTGGAAATTTTCCGGGTTCGGCTTGAGCACTACCTGGAATTGGTAGTAGTGCTGGAGGCGGTTGGGGTTGTCGCCATAGCGGCCATCGCCCGGGCGTCGGCTGGGTTGCACATAGGCGGCGTTCCAGTTTTCCGGCCCCACGGCGCGCAGGAAGGTGGCGGTGTGAAAAGTGCCCGCGCCTACTTCCATATCGTAAGGCTGAAGCACCACGCAACCTTGCTCGGCCCAGTACTGTTGCAAGGCCAGAATCAAGTCTTGGAAGGTACGCACGGCTGGCGTAGGCTGGTTCACAAATTCACCTGTATCTTGGGCTGCGAATTAAAGAGCGGGAGTATACCCCGAATCGTCTGCCCAACTAGCCCGGACCTTTATGCCACGCTGCTTTTGGTGTACCGCCGACCCGCTTTACCAGCAGTACCACGATTACGAATGGGGTGTTGCGCTGCGCGATGCGCAGCGCCTGTTCGAGTTGCTGGTGCTCGAAGGGTTCCAGGCAGGGCTGTCCTGGATCACCATCCTGAAAAAGCGTCAGCGCTATCGCGAGGTACTGTTTGCCTTCGATCCCGAACGCCTGGCCCGCATGACCGACGCGGAGATAGAAACCCTCATGCAGGACGCGGGCATCATTCGCAACCGCATGAAGCTCAATGCCGCCCGGCAGAATGCCCAAGCCTGGCTGCGGCTTGAAGATCCGGTGGGCTTCTTGTGGTCGTTCGTGGGCGGCCAACCGAAGATCAACCACTTCGCCGACCGTGGCGAGATCCCCACCCAAACGGCTGAAGCCCAGGCCATGAGCAAGGCGCTCAAGAAGGCCGGCTTCAGCTTCGTGGGCCCCACCATCTGCTACGCGTTCATGCAGGCGTCTGGCATGGTGATGGACCACACCACCGACTGCGACCGCTACCCCGCGCTATGCGAAGCGCTGCCCACGCTGGGTTAGAATGACCGGCTCGTTATCAGGGGAATGAACTGTGGAAAACTTCAAGGGCGCCTTGATGGTAGGCGTGCTCAAGGCGTTCGCCATGCTGCCATGGCGCGGCGTTCAAGCTGTGGGCGCCGGTATCGGCTGGCTGATGTGGAAATTGCCCAACCGCTCCCGGGATGTGGTGCGCATCAACCTGTCAAAATGTTTCCCGGAGCTGTCGGCGGTGGAGCGTGAACGGCTTGCGGGGCAAAGCCTCAAGGGTATCGGGCGATCCTTCACCGAAAGCGCCTGTGCATGGATCTGGCCCGCCGAGCGCTCATTGGGCTTGATTCGCGAAGTGGAAGGCCTGGAAGTGCTGCAAGCCGCCCTCGCCAGTGGCAAGGGCGTGGTCGGTATCACCAGCCACCTGGGTAACTGGGAGGTGCTGAACCACTTTTATTGCAGCCAGTGCAAACCGATCATCTTCTACCGTCCGCCCAAGCTCAAGGCTGTGGATGACCTGCTTCGCAAGCAGCGCGTGCAGTTGGGCAACCGCGTGGCCGCTTCCACCAAGGAAGGTATCCTCAGCGTGATCAAGGAAGTGCGCAAAGGGGGCCAGGTAGGTATCCCCGCCGACCCCGAGCCCGCCGAATCCGCTGGTGTGTTCGTGCCTTTCCTGGGTACTCAAGCGCTTACCAGCAAGTTCGTGCCCAACATGCTCGCCGGCGGTAAGGCAGTAGGCGTCTTCTTGCACGCAGTGAGGCTGGCCGATGGTTCGGGGTTCAAGGTAATGCTCAAGGCGGCGCCCGAGGCCATGTACAGTAGTGACGTGGAAGTGTCGGCGGCGGCTATGAGCCAGGTGGTGGAAGAGTACGTGCGCGCCTACCCGGACCAGTACATGTGGAGCATGAAACGTTTCAAGAAGCGGCCGCCCGGTGAGGCCCGCTGGTACTGAACCTCAGGCGGTGCGGTCGAGCTTGCGGATGAATACCGTCATTTCCTTCTCGGCCTGTTTGTCCCCCTTGGCCTGAGCCGCGGCCACGCCCTGCTCCCAAGCGGTGCGGGCAGCGGCCAGGTCGCCCTGCTGCTGGAGCGCCTTGCCGAGCAGCTTCCAGGCGGCCGAATAGGCAGGGTCCTGCGCTACGCACTGGCGCAGATGCTCGGCCGCGCGTGCCGGGTCGGCGGCGTCAAGGTATCCCTTTCCCAAGCCGAACCGTAGCAAGGGGTTATCCACACCCTTGGCGAGCATTTTTTCGAGAGAATCGATCATCGCGCCACCTTCAGAAGAAACTCAACCCAACGTGGAACAGCTTTTCCACATCGCGGATGTATTTTTTATCCACAACGAAAAGGATCACATGGTCGCCGCTCTCGATCACAGTGTCGGCGCGGGCGATGATCACCTCCTGGTCACGGATGATCGCCCCGATGGACGTACCCGGGGGCATGGTGATGGTCTCCAGCGCGCGGCCCACTACCTTGCTCGAACGCGCGTCGCCGTGGGCGATGGCTTCAATGGCCTCGGCCGCGCCCCGGCGTAGCGAATGCACGCTCACGATATCCCCCCGCCGCACATGGGTGAGCAGGCTACCGATGGTGGCCAGCTGCGGGTTGATCGCGATATCGATCTCGCCACCTTGCACGAGGTCTACGTAGGCGGCGTTGTTGATCAGCGTCATCACCTTGCGCGCGCCGAGGCGCTTGGCCAGAAGCGACGACATGATGTTGGCTTCGTCGTCATTGGTAAGCGCTACGAAAATGTCCGCGTCGGCGATATTTTCCTCGACCATCAGGTCTCTGTCCGAAGCGCTACCCTGAAGCACCACTGTGCTGTTCAGGCTTTCGGACAAGTAGCGACAACGCGCCGCGCTCATTTCAATGATCTTGACCTGATAACGGCTTTCAAGGGCCTCGGCCAGGCGTTCACCGATATGCCCGCCGCCCGCGATCACCACCCGTTTGTTGTTCTCGTCAAGCCGGCGGAGTTCGCCCATCACCGCGCGGATATCGGCCTTGGCGGCGATGAAGAACACTTCGTCATCGGCTTCGATCACCGTATCGCCGCGTGGCAGGATTGGCCGGTCGCGCCGGAAGATCGCGGCCACGCGGGTTTCCACATTGGGCATATGGTGGCGGATTTGCCGCAACTGCTGGCCCACCAACGGGCCGCCGTAATAAGCGCGGACCGCTACCAGTTGTGCCTTTCCACCGGCGAAATCGATGACCTGAAGCGCGCCCGGATGTTCGATCAAGCGCTTGATGTAATGGGTAACGACCTGCTCGGGGCTGATCAGCACATCCACCGGGATGGCCTCGTTGGCGAACAGGTCGGAGCGGGTGAGATACGCCGCTTCTCGAACCCGCGCGATACGCCGTGGTGTATGGAACAGCGTGTACGCTACCTGACACGCGACCATATTGGTTTCGTCGCTATTGGTTACCGCCACTAGCATGTCGGCGTCGTCGGCGCCGGCCTGTCGAAGCACCGTGGGGAACGAGGCTTTACCTTGTACCGTCCGGATGTCCAGGCGATCGCCGAGGCTGCGCAAGCGTTCGCTGTCGGTGTCGACGATGGTGATGTCATTGGCTTCGCCGGCCAAGTGCTCGGCAAGGGTACCGCCGACCTGGCCGGCACCGAGGATGATGATTTTCACGATCAGCTCGCTAAGCGGCCGCTCGAGGCGGCGATCTTCATGAGTTTGGCGTAATAAAACCCGTCGTGCCCACCATTTTGTGGGAACAGTTGCCGCCCATGGGGCTGGCGGATGCCGGCTTCGGTGTCCAGGCTCAGTTCACGCGCGCCGGGTGTTCGTTCCAGGAACGCGGCGATGGTGTCGCTGTTTTCCATGGGCAGTACCGAGCATGTGGCGTAAAGCAGAATGCCGCCGACTTCCAGCGTGCTCCACATGGCGTCCAGTAACTCACTTTGAAGGCTTGCCAGTGCGGGAATATCGTCCGCCTGGCGAGTGAGCTTGATGTCTGGATGGCGGCGGATAACCCCGGTGGCCGAACACGGCGCGTCCAGCAGGATCCTCTGGAACGGCTTGCCATCCCACCAAGTGGCCAAGTCGCGGCCATCGGCGGCGCGAAGATCCGCCGTGAGCCCCAGACGTGCCAGGTTCTCCTCCACCCGCGTCAGCCGCTTGGCCTCAAGGTCGATCCCTAGTACGTAGCCAAGATTGGGCATGCTTTCCAGCACGTGACACGTTTTGCCGCCAGGCGCGCAACAGGCATCCAGCACCCGCTGGCCAGGCTTGAGTTCCAGCAAACCAGCGGCCAATTGCGCGGCTTCGTCCTGCACACTTACCCAACCTTCGGCAAAACCCGGCAGGGCGGTAACATCCATGGCGGTGGCAAGGGTAATTCCGTCCGTGCTGAAGCGGCACGCCGTGGCGTCGATCCCGGCCTCGCCAAGCAGCGCGAGATAGGCGTCCCGGCTTTGCAGCAGGCGATTTACTCGCAGCGTTAGCGGAGGGTGCTCATTGTTTGCCGCGCACAGATTCTCCCAGTGCTCGGGCCACGCGGCCTTCAGGGCTTTCTGCAGCCAGCGAGGGTGGGCGGTGCGCACGACAGGGTCCCGCGCCAGGCCAGCCAGCACGGCTTCGCCTTCACGTTGTGCCCGCCGGAGTACGGCATTCAACAGGCCCTTGGCCCAGGTTTTTTTCAGCTTGTCGGCGCAACCGACCGTTTCGGCGATGGCCGCATGGGCGGGCACCCGCGTGTAGAACAATTGATACAGGCCCAGCAGCAGCAAGGCGTACACGTCCGCGTCCGCTGCCTTGAATGGCTTCTGCAACAGCTGGTCCGCCAGCAGCGCCAGGCGGGGCTCCCAGCGGGCGGTACCGAAGGCCAGCTCTTGTGCCAGGCCGCGGTCACGCCCTTCGACGCGTTCGAGTTGAGCCGGCAGCGCACCATTGAGCGACGCCTTGCCCCCGAGCACCGCGGCCAAGGCTCGCGCTGCGGCCAGGCGCGGGCTCATTGGCCCAACACCGTGCCAGGGACGAAGTGCTCGCGCCGGCTGTTGTACAGGTCTCTGAAGGCCAGAGGTTTGCCACCTGGAAGCTGCAAGCGGGTAAGGCACAGCGCGCCTTCCCCACACGCCACGACAAGGCCATCCTTGCCGGCGGCGATGATCTGCCCCGCAGTGCCCGACCCCTCGACGGGAGCAGCGCCCAGCACCTTCAACACTTCCCCGTTCAGCAAGCTGTGCGAGACAGGCCACGGGTTGAACGCGCGGACCTGGCGATCCAGCTCCACAGCCGGGCGGGCCCAGTCGAGGCGCGCCTCGTCCTTGTTAAGCTTGTGGGCGTAAGTGGCTTGGGCATCGTTTTGCAGCTCGCCTGTCAGGGTGCCGGCGGCCAGCCCCTCAATGGCTTCGAGCACAGCGACAGGCCCCAACTGAGCCAGGCGGTCGTGCAAGCTGCCGCCGGTATCCTCGGTGCTGATGGGCGTGGTCACCTTGAGCAGCATGGGGCCGGTATCAAGGCCGGCTTCCATGCGCATCACGGTAACGCCGCTGAGGCTGTCCCCCGCTTCGATGGCCCGCTGAATCGGCGCCGCGCCGCGCCAACGGGGCAGCAACGAGGCGTGGCTGTTGATGCAGCCCAGCCGAGGAATATCCAGCACCGCCTGAGGCAGGATCAGCCCATAGGCCACGACCACCATGAGGTCCGGCGCCAGGGCGGTGAGCTCGGCCTGGGCTTCTGGAGCGCGTAGGGTCTGCGGTTGATAAACAGGTATGCCATGGGCCTGGGCCAGTTGCTTGACCGGGCTGGGCATCAATTTTTGGCCCCGGCCAGCAGGGCGATCCGGCTGGGTATACACGGCCACTACTTGGTGGGAGCCCGCGAGCAGGGCTTGCAGATGTTCGGCTGCGAAGTCTGGGGTACCGGCAAAAACTAGGCGCATGAGCTTCTCGCTGAAATGAAAAGGGCTTGCCGAAGCAAGCCCTTGGGCGGGGGGCGGATCACGCCTGCTGGCGGTGCTGCTTTTCGAGCTTCTTCTTGATCCGGTCGCGCTTGAGCGTGGACAGGTAATCGACGAACAGCTTGCCATTGAGGTGATCGCATTCGTGCTGGATGCAAACTGCCAGCAACCCTTCGGCAATCAATTCGTAAGGTTTGCCGTCACGGTCGAGTGCCTTGACCTTCACCTTTTGAGGGCGGTCGACGTTCTCGTAGAAGCCGGGAACGGACAGGCAGCCTTCCTGGTACTGGTCCATTTCGTCGGTAAGCGATTCGAACTCGGGGTTAATGAAAACCCGAGGCTCGCTGCGATCTTCGCTGAGGTCCATGACCACCACGCGCTTGTGCACGTTTACCTGAGTGGCGGCCAGCCCGATGCCGGGCGCTTCGTACATGGTTTCAAACATGTCGTCGATCAGCGTGCGCAGCTCGTCGTCCACAACCGTAACCGGCTTGGCGATGGTGCGCAGGCGCGGGTCCGGAAATTCGAGGATGTTTAAAATAGCCATATGCTTTAGTGCTGCACTGTAAGGTAAAGTCAGTGGGAATGGCGCCGAGCGCTTGTTGAGCAGCTGCTGCTCATGGAAAGCCCGCCGCGGGCGAGGCGTTCAGCCGGAACCGGCGGCCGGGTTTGACGAATGCGTACATGATAAAGGGATTCACGGCATGAGGAAATCATTACTCGCCCTGCTGCTGCTCGCCGGCGCAAGCCTGGCCCATGGTGAGGAGTTGTTGCGCGAGGGCCATCCGCAGCGTTATACCGTGATGCAGGGCGATACCCTGTGGGACATCGCCGGCAAGTTTCTCAACCAGCCCTGGCAATGGCCCCATATCTGGCATGCCAACCCTCAGATAGCCAATCCTGACCTCATCTACCCTGGCGATTCGCTGGTGCTCGGGATGGTGAACGGTCAACCCCAATTGTTTCTGGAGCGGGGCCAATCCCGCGGTACCGTGAAGCTCTCCCCCCATGTGCGCGCCACACCGGTGGCCGAAGCGATCCCGAGTATCCCGCTTGGGGCGATCAATGCGTTTCTGATCAGCAACCGGATCGTGGACGACGCCTCGGTGTTCGACACAGCGCCTTACATAGTTGCGGGCAATCAGGAGCGCGTACTCAGTGGCATGGGTGACAGGATCTATGCCCGCGGGCAGTTCGACCCTGCTCACACCGTCTATGGCATTTTCCGACAGGGCAAGGTGTACACCGACCCGCAGACCCAGGAAGTGTTGGGGATCAACGCGGATAACATCGGCGGCGGTGAAGTGGTTGCCACGGAGGGCGATATCGCCACTCTCAACCTTCAGCGCTCTACTGCGGAGGTGCGGCTGGGGGACCGGTTGTTCACCAGCGAAGAGCATGCGATCAATTCCACCTTCTTCCCAAGCCCGCCCGCAAGCGCGATCGAAGGGCGCATTATCGACGTGCCGCGTGGCGTGACGCAGATCGGTAAGTACGATGTTGTAACCCTCGACAAGGGCGAGCGCGACGGCCTGGAAGAAGGCAATGTGTTGGCGATCTACAAGACCGGTGAAACCGTGCGAGACCGCATCAGTGGCGAGCAAGTGAAAGTGCCGGACGAGCGCGCCGGGCTGGTGATGGTGTTCCGCGCTTACCAGAAACTGAGCTATGGTCTGGTACTGACCGCCAGCCGTTCGCTGGCGATCCAGGACAAAATTCGTAACCCCTGAGTAGTTTTCAAAAAGTTATAAACATAGTTATCCACAGCACGGGCACGTGCTGTGGAGGCCTTGATCAAGGATGATCGTATGCCGCTTTTCACTTCCCAGCTGCCGCCGCCGGCGGAGCTCGAGGCGCGTTTGCGCCTGCACCGACTCCCCGAAACCGGGCCTGCGCATTTTCGTAAACTGATCGACGCCTTCGGTTCGGCAAGCGCCGCGCTCAGCGCGCCGGCCGCCGCCTGGCGCGCGTTGGGGTTGCCGCAGGTAGCCGCCGAAGCGCGCCGCGACGCAGCGGTGCGAGATGCCGCGAGCGCCGCGCTGCGTTGGCTGGAAGCGCCCGGGCACCACGTGCTGGCCTTTGATAACCCGAATTACCCTGCCCTGCTCAAGGAAATCCCCAACCCGCCACCGCTTCTTTTCGTAGCTGGAAAACCCGCGCTGCTCGAGCGTCCTCAACTTGCGATCGTGGGTAGCCGACGGGCTTCAGCGCCGGGGCTCGATACCGCCAAGGCGTTCTCCCGATGCCTGGCCAGCGCCGGCTTCGTCGTGACCTCCGGGCTTGCGCTGGGCATCGATGGCGCGGCCCATCGCGCGGCGCTGGACGCCGGAGGTGCCACGGTGGCGGTGCTGGGCAGCGGCCTTCAGCAACTTTATCCACAAAGGCATCGGCGGCTTGCGGACGCGATGCTGGAGAACGATGGCGCTCTGGTATCGGAATTTCCGCTTGAAATGGCGCCCACTCGGGAGACCTTTCCACAACGCAATCGCATCATCAGTGGCCTGTCGCTGGGCGTGCTGGTAGTGGAAGCGAACATTGCCAGCGGCTCGTTGATCACGGCACGGTTGGCGGCCGAACAAGGCCGCGAAGTATTCGCCATTCCCGGCTCTATCCACCACCCTGGTATGAAAGGTTGCCATCAACTGATCCGGGATGGTGCTCAACTGGTGGAATCGGTGCAGCATATCCTCGAAGGCCTGCGAGGCTGGCAGATGCCCGTGCCAGCCAGCCCCAGTGAAGCCTCCATGCCTTCACCGCGCGATCCCATCGTGCAGCGACTGCTGGCGGCGCCGCAAACCGCCGAGCAACTGGCGGCGAGCCTGGGCTGGCCATTACCCCAGGTGCTAGCGGCGCTTACCGAGCATGAACTGGCCGGCCTGGCCGTGTGTGAAGCGGGGCGTTGGTTTGGCCGCCCCGCCTAGTTACACTGCGCAACATTCAGCTTGGGAGGAAGGCGACGATGGAAAGCAGTTGGCGTGTGCAGCAGGCCGCCCGGGAAATTCGTGCCGGCGCGGTGATTGCCTACCCAACCGAGGCTGTATGGGGGTTGGGGTGCGATCCATGGAACGAAGATGCCGTGTATCGCTTGCTGGCGATCAAGGGCCGGTCTGTGGAAAAAGGGGTGATACTCATCGCCGACAACATCCGGCAATTCGATTTTCTTTTCGAGGATTATCCCCAAATGTGGCTGGACAAGATGTCCAGCACCTGGCCTGGCCCCAACACCTGGCTGGTGCCCCACCGCGACCTGTTGCCAGCGTGGATAACCGGCCGGCACGACAGCGTAGCGGTGCGAGTCAGTGACCACCCTTTGGTACGCGAACTCTGCGCGCTCGTAGGGCCCCTGGTTTCGACCTCCGCTAACCCTCAGGGGCGGCCGCCCGCCCGCAGCCGGCTTCGCGTGGAGCAATACTTCCGGGGCGAGCTGGACATGGTACTGGGCGGGGCGCTGGGGGGGCGCAAGAGCCCGAGCGTTATCCGGGACCTGCGCAGCGGCGAGGTAGTGCGGCCCTAGGCAAGGGCCGCGGCGCTTGGCTCAGGGCAGCAGCACACTGGACCCTGTGGTTTTGCGGCCGGACAGCTCGGTATGGGCTTTGGCCGCCTCTTCCAGCGCATAGCGCTGGTTGATATCCACCCTGAGCTTGCCACTGGCGATCATTTCGAACAGCTCGTCTGCCATGCCCTGCAGCGCGCCGGGCACGGCATACGTGCCCAGGGTGGGACGTGTTACGTACAGCGAGCCTTTGCTGGCCAATATTCCTAGATTCACCCCGCTTACCGCCCCTGAAGCATTGCCGAAACTCACCAGCAGGCCCCGTGGGGCGACGCAGTCCAGAGAAACCTCCCAGGTGTCCTTGCCTACACCGTCATACACGACGGGGCATTTTTTGCCGTCGGTGAGCTCGAGTACCCGCTTGGCCACATCTTCATGGCTGTAGTCGATGACTTCCCACGCGCCCGCGGCCTTGGCTTTCTCGGCTTTTGCCGCAGAGCTCACCGTACCGATCACTTTGGCGCCCAACGCGGCCGCCCATTGGCAGGCCAGCAAGCCAACCCCGCCAGCGGCGGCGTGGAACAGAATGGTTTCCCCGCTCTGCAACCGGTAGGTCTGGCGCAGCAGGTATTGAACCGTAAGCCCCTTGAGCATCACGGCCGCGGCCTGCTCGAAGCTGATGGACTCCGGAAGTTTCACAACGGTGGCGGCGGGAAGTACATGAACCTCGCTGTAGGCACCTAGAGGGCCGCCGGCATAGGCGACACGGTCGCCCACTTGCAGGGCGGTAACCTCAGCCCCCACGGCTTCGACCACGCCCGCGGCCTCGGTGCCAAGCCCGGACGGTAAGGCGGGCGCAGGATAAAGGCCGCTGCGGTAGTACGTGTCGATGTAGTTGAGGCCAATGGCATGGTTGCGCACGCGCACTTCCAGCGGCCCGGGATCGGCCGGCTGGAAATCGACAAGGTCCAGTACTTCGGGACCGCCATTGCTGGAAAACTGAATACGCCTTGCCATCGGTTTTTCCTCTGTTTTCTCGAACGAAGCGCCTATCGGACGCTTTTCCATAGACCGGCGTCAACTGCCAGGGCAAACACCGATGGTATGCTACGCGCCGATTTCATTGGCCGTTGCCCACGGCCGTTGGCGTAGGCGTGCAAGAGGTAACCGATGAACACTCGTACCGAGGCTGTGAAGGCCTATCTACTCGACCTGCAGGACCGCATCTGCAAGGCGCTGGAGAACGAAGATGGCGGCGCTCGTTTTATCGAGGACGCCTGGACGCGCCCAGCGGGTGGCGGTGGCCGCACCCGGGTTATCGACAACGGCACGGTCATCGAGAAAGGCGGGGTCAATTTCTCTCACGTCCATGGCGCTGGCCTGCCCCCCTCGGCAAGCGCGCATCGGCCGGAGCTGGCAGGGCGAACGTTCGAAGCCCTGGGGGTCTCGCTCGTCATGCACCCCCACAATCCTCACGTGCCTACGTCTCACGCCAATGTTCGCTTCTTCATTGCTGAAAAAGAAGGTGAAGATCCGGTGTGGTGGTTTGGTGGCGGTTTCGACCTCACTCCCTACTATGGCTACGAAGAAGACTGCATTCACTGGCATCACATCGCACAACGCGCCTGCGCGCCTTTCGGCGATGACGTTTACCCGCGCTACAAGGCGTGGTGCGATCGCTACTTCCATCTCAAGCACCGCAACGAACCGCGCGGCATTGGCGGCTTGTTCTTCGACGACCTTAATAGCTGGGATTTCGATACCTGCTTTGCTTTCATGCGCGCCATTGGCGACGCCTACATCCAGGCATGGTTGCCCATCGTGCAGCGGCGCCGCGATACGCCGTGGACCGAGCAGCAAAAAGCTTTCCAGGAATTCCGCCGCGGGCGCTATGTGGAATTCAATCTGGTGTACGACCGTGGCACCTTGTTTGGCTTGCAGTCGGGCGGGCGCACGGAATCGATCCTCATGTCCTTGCCACCGACCGTACGCTGGGGCTACGACTGGAAGCCCGAGCCTGGAAGTGAAGAAGCCAGGTTGACCGAATACTTCCTGCAAGACCGTGACTGGCTGGGCCTGGGCCCTGCCGTCGCCCTGGAACCCTAGGAGCTGAGGAATGGATCGTTACGTTGTATTTGGCAATCCCGTAGCGCACAGCAAGTCGCCTTACATCCATAACTGTTTCGCCGAGCAAACCGGGCAGGTGATGGAGTACACAACGCTGCTCGCGCCGCTGGAGGCCTTTAGCGCAACCGCCAAAGCCTTCTTCGAGGGGGGCCGTGGCGCCAACGTGACGGTACCTTTCAAGGAGGAAGCCTGGCGCCTGTGTGACGTACTTACCCCTCGCGCGGAGCGGGCAGGCGCGGTGAATATGCTCAGCCGCCTCGACGACGGCAGCCTGCGCGGCGATAACACGGATGGTGAAGGCCTGGTGCGCGACCTGCTCGAGAATTGTGGCGTGGCTCTGGAGGGTGCACGCATTCTATTGTTGGGCGCGGGCGGAGCTGCCCGCGGGGTAATCGAGCCTCTGTTGGAGCAGCGGCCTGGGTCGCTGGTGATCGCCAATCGAACCCTCGACAAAGCTCAGGGCCTCGCCGAACTGTTCGGCGCCCTGGGGCCGATCCGCGCGGCGGCGTTCGAGGCGATCGACGGGCCTGTGGATATCATCATCAACGCCACGGCGGCCAGCCTGGCGGGCGAAGTACCGCCATTGCCCGCAAGCGTGGTCAAGCCGGGGCACACGGTGTGCTACGACATGATGTACGGCGGCACCGCGACCTCATTCAGCGCGTGGGCGCTGGAGCTAGGCGCGGCCCGGGCGCTGGATGGCTTGGGAATGCTGGTGGAGCAGGCTGCGGTGGCGTTCCGTTACTGGCGCGGCGTGGAGGTCAGTACCGCGCCGGTACTTGCGTCATTGCGCCGGGGCGTATAAAGCCCCGGCGGTAGAGCCGGCTTACAGCTTGGCGACCACGGCTGGCAGCGCGTCCTTGCCGTCCAAGGTCTTGAGGCCCGCCAGCCAGCCCTGAAGTACGTCCGGGTGTGCCTTGAGCCAGGCCTTGGCCGCGTCGGCATTGCTGATCTTCTTGTCCACTACCTCGGCCATGATTGCGTTTTCCATGTCCTGGGTGAACTTCATCTGGCTGAACAGCCGGGCCACTTCAGGGCAGGCGTCGGCGTAGCCGTTACGGGTCAAGGTATAAACGCTGCCCGTCTTGCCGAAGTAAGCTTCGCCGCCGGTAAGGTAGTGCATCTTGAGCTTCACGTTCATGGGGTGAGGGGTCCAGCCCAGGAAGGTCACAAAGCGCTCACGCTTCACCGCACGATCAACCTCTGAAAGCATGGCCTGTTCGCTCGACTCCACTAGCTTCCATTGCCCCAGGTCGAAATCATTCTTTTTGATCATCTCGGCGATGGATTGGTTAGCAGGCGCCCCAGAGCCAATGCCGTAGATCTTCTTGTCGAACTTGTCGGCGAATTTGTTCAGGTCCTTGAAGTCATGAACCCCTGCGGCATACACATAATCGGGGACCGCCAGCGTGAATTCGGTGCCTTTGAGGTTTTCGGCAAGCTGGGTGACCTTGCCCGAAGCCACGAACTGGTCGTAGAACCCTTGCTGCGCCGGCATCCAATTGCCCAGGAAAATATCCACCTGGCCGTCGCGCAGCCCGCCATAGGCAATCGGCACGGCGAGCGAATCCACCTTGGTCTTGTAGCCCATGCCCTCCAGCACGATGCCCGCCAGGGCGTTGGTCGCCGCGATGTCACTCCACCCGGGATCGGCCATCCTGACCGGGCTGCAGCTGTCCGCCGCCTGGGCGGCCGAGGTCGCCACGCCGAGGCTGGCGAGCAGGAGCACTGTGGATAAGGTTTTCATGGTCTTCCCCCTTCGTTCTCGTTTAATTGGCAGGGTTGCGGAAAACGCGCCTTGCGCTCCAGATCGTCGAGGTCGATATGGTTGCGCATGTACTGCTGACTGGCGTCCACCAGCGGCTGGTGGTCCCAGCTCTTCAGCGTGCCCAGTGCCAGTGCCTGGCCAACCAGGCGGCGGCGCCGTTGGCTGGCCAGCACTTGGCGATGAATCTGTGGCATGTCCCATTTTGCCCGCGCCTCTTCAACGAACGCGCCGAGTACGCCGGCATGGTCGGCAGAGCCGGCAAGGTTTTCGCGCTCGGCCGGGTCATTGAGTACGTCGTATAACAGGCATGGGTCGGTTTCACTGTAAATGAATTTGTAAGCGCCGCGACGAATCATCATCAACGGGCTTACCGTACCTTCGGCCATGTACTCGCCAAATACCTCATCGTGGCCTCCTTCCCCGCGCAAATGCGACATCAGGGAGCGGCCATCCAATGGAAGGTCGGGCTCCGTCCCGCCGCCGGCCAGCTCCACGAAGGTAGGTAGCAGGTCGGCCGTAGAGACACTGGCCGCGATGCGGGCAGGCTGGAACTCGCCCGGCGCCCAAACCAGCAGCGGTACCCTGGCGGCCATTTCGAACCAGTGCATCTTGTACCAAAGGCCCCGCTCACCCAGCATGTCACCGTGGTCACCGCTGAATACGATGACCGTATCTTCGAGCAGCCCGGTGTTCTCCAATACTGTCAGCAAGCTGCCGATCTGGTCGTCGATATAGCTGCAGGCACCGAAATAAGCGCGGCGGGCGTCCCGCACTTTATGCTCCGGGAGCGGCTTGCCCCACAAATCGTAGACCTTCAACAGCCGCTGCGAGTGGGGATCAAGCGCGTCCTGAGGTGGTACATCCTTGGGTAGCGGAATGTCTTCGTCGCTGTACCGGTCCCACCATGCCTTGGGAATCGTGTAGGGGTCATGGGGGTGTGTCATGGAGACCGTCAGGCAGAACGGCTTCCCGTCGTCCTTGCGTACATGGTCATAGAGGTATTGTCGGGCTCTGAATACCACCTCGTCGTCGAAGTCGAGCTGGTTGGTGCGTACACAGGGGCCGGCTTGCAGCACCGACGACATGTTGTGGTACCAGCTGGGGCGCACATCCGGCTCATCCCAGTTAACCGCCCAGCCGTAGTCCGCGGGGTAGATGTCGCTGGTAAGGCGCTCTTCATATCCATGTAGCTGGTCGGGGCCGCAGAAGTGCATTTTCCCGGACAGCGCGGTGTGATAACCCAGCCGGCGAAGGTAATGGGCATAGGTGGGGATATCGGCGGGGAAGTCCGCGGCGTTGTCGTAGGCACCGATGCGGCTGGGCAACTGGCCGCTCACCAGCGTGAAGCGCGAGGGTGCGCAAAGCGGGCTGTTGCAGTAAGCGGAGTCGAACACTACTCCGCCCTCGGCCAACCGGGAAAGATTCGGCATCTTGATAGGCGACGCCTGATAGAAGGGCAGCAATGGCGCCGCCATCTGGTCAGCCATGATGAAAAGAATATTCTTGCGCTTCCCGCAGCTCGGGCGTTCCATAGTAAGACCTTATGCCAGATTGCTTTTACCCAGCATGCGGGCCCGTGCTTGCCAGCGTAAATCCCGCTTCGGCTAATGACTAGGATAAGTGGCGCTAATGTTTGAACAGCTTGGCGAGTTATCTCTGGACACTTTGCGTATCTTTGAAGCGGCTGCGCGCCATTCGAGTTTTACCGCCGCCGCGGTCGAGCTTGGCACTACCCAGCCGGCGATCAGTCAGCAAATCAAACGCCTCGAGGGGCAATTGAAAGTACGTTTGTTCGACCGGGTGTACCGGGGGATTGCTCTCACCGAGGCGGGCGGCCGCTTGTTCACCCAGGTCGGTGAAGGGCTTCGTATGCTCGAGGACGGCTTGCTGGAGGCTACCCATAAAGGCCAGCACGAGGTATTACAGGTTGCGACGGATTTTGCCTTTGCCGCCTACTGGCTGATGCCGCGTTTGCACCGGTTCCACCAAAGCCATCCGCAAGTCGATGTGAGCATCGTGACGGGCGAGCGCAATCAGGGCGTGCTGCGCACCGACACTGACATCGCCATCGTCTTTGGAGACGGCCGCTTCCCTGGCCATACCGAGAGCCGCTGGTTGTTTAACGAAGAAGTATTCCCTGTATGCAGCCCCGGGCTGTTAAAGGATCACCAGCTACCGCTGCCGGCCCCGTCGCTGCGCGGCCTGCCTTTGCTGCACCTGCGCAGCGGCCAGGGCAATCGGTGGTTCGACTGGGCCGGGCTGTTCCATTCGCTGGGCATCGCCAGCGCGCCAGCACCTGGGCAGCTGCGTTTCGACAATTACACTCTGCTGATCCAGGCTGCCATCGGTGGTCAAGGCGTGGCCATCGGCTGGCGTCATCTGGTAGACGGGTTGCTCGAACAAGGGCTGCTGTGCAGGCCGATCAACGAAAGCGTGCGTTCTAACCTTGGCTACCATCTGGTGCTGCCAGCCCGAAAGCGCCGCGGTCAGATGATTGATCGCTTCGTGGACTGGCTGATGGCTGAGCAGGCGCCATGAGCCCAGGTGGTGGCGACCTGTTTGCGCTGGAGGCCAGGGCATTCAAGCTGGCCCGTTGGTGCAGCCATAACTTCTGGGTATTGCGCGGGCCACGCGGTGAATGGCTGGGTGAATTACATGGCCTGGCCACCGATCGCCGCACGGGCCGCCCCGTGCCCATCGGGTATGCCAGGTGGCATGCCCTCTGGGGTTGGCACTTTACCGCGGCCGAAGGTGTGACGCTCTGTCGGCCGAACCAGCCTTTCCAACAGGTGTACACGGCGGATGAAGCGCAAGTATCCGCGCGTTGGCAGGCGGCGTTAAGGTGCCTGCAAACGATCAACCACATGGACCTGGATTATCCCCGTGGCGGTGTGCGCCTATGGGGCGGGACGTGCAACAGCAACTCGGTATTCAGCACCTTCGCCATCGCCATGGGCCTGGTGCCCCCGCGCTTCCCTGGCCTTTGGCAACCAGGGCTGGCGCGCCCGATTGCCATGCCGAGCGGTGGACAGCTCAATCAAGCACGCCGTTGAAGATTTCGTAAACGATGCCGGTGCCTACGGCGATCAGCACTACATCCGTGCCGAGGCGGCGCCATTCATAGCCATCGTAATGCGGCAGGCGGGAAAGCGCGTTGCGGTCCAGGCGGTGACCGTAGCCCTTGGGCAGAGGGTGGCCCTTGGCAATTTGAATCCCGGGTGGCAGTGGAGTGCCGCGGCCGAAATCAGTGCGGTGCTCGCGGATAGTGTCCCGTACCGGGCCGAAGTCCTGAGGTGGGCGCGCGCCCTGGCCCTGATTGCCACGCTGACCGTTCTGGCTATGGCCTTGAGCTTCGCCATGCCCCTTGCCCTGATTGTGTTGCTGCGGGCCGCCTTGCTGGTTGTCGGGGCCGGGAGCGGCCTGGGCCAGCGGCATGCCCAGCGAGATTAATGAGCCAAGGGTTATGGCAAGCAGCGAGCGGAAGGTGTTCATGAAAGTCCTCTACGGGTACAGAAAGGGAGCGAACATCGCTCCCTTCGTCATGCCCGTTAGTCCCTGAAAACCAAAGGCAATTCCTCTGTATCAGGAACTTTACCTTACGCGGGTTTTCTTGCCCCACGCACGCCTTCGGCGAGCTCGCCGCACAGCGCCAATACATCCTCCACCGCCTGTGTCGGGCTGGCGGCGTTGGCAATTTTGTCCACCAGCGCCGAGCCAACCACCACGCCGTCGGCCAGGCGGGCGATAGCAGCCGCCTGCTCGGGGGTGCGGATACCGAAGCCCACGCTGATCGGAAGATCAGTATGACGACGCAGGCGGTCGATCGCCGCTGTGACGTGTTCGGTGGTCGCCGAACCGGCACCGGTCACGCCAGCCACCGAAACGTAGTAAACAAACCCCGAACTGCGCTCCAGCACGCGGGGCAAGCGGCTGTCATCAGTGGTTGGAGTGGTGAGGCGAATGAAATCGATACCGGCCGCTTGCGCCGGCGTGGCCAGCTCCGCGTCGTGCTCGGGAGGCAGGTCCACGATGATCAAGCCATCCACGCCTGCTTCGCGGGCCTGAGCCACGAATGCTTCCACGCCGAAGCGGTGGATGGGGTTGTAATAACCCATCAGCACCAGCGGCGCAT
>Ga0265797_10002910_pt1 | contig 28146 bp, 27 predicted proteins | sample P2T30metagenome_FD_192433 | JGI IMG/M metagenome (GOLD analysis project Ga0265797, IMG submission 192433) | Plant litter microbial communities from East Loma Ridge, Irvine, California - P2 T30 | ecosystem: Environmental > Terrestrial > Plant litter > Unclassified | place: USA: California...
GTATGATCTGAGCGTTGATACTGGGCGAGCGTAGTGCTCTGACCTGGGAGACGACATAATCTCTGATGCGCTCTACAGCCTTGTTGGACACGTCTTCGACCAAAGGCCGTACGTCTTGAGCAGCCTTGATGTCTCTGCCCTCCTTCAACTTTGAATCGATGCTCTTTGAGCGCTTCTCCAATTCCTCCAAGGCTCGCACCCACGAATCGTCTATTGTACCCTCAGTGATCTTTCGCACCGCAGCTGGCGGTATGCTGAATGCCTCGACTTCTGGTCCAAGCACCTTCTCTACGACTTTTCGGTTGTCCAGTTTCATGTTCAAAGTGGAAGAGCGATTCTGCAGAGTCTCGATTTCGGCGGCGACAGCAGCTAAGTCTGCCTGGAAACTTGTGAGGTAGGTCTCAACGTTGCTGAGAACCTCATCGCAAGAGACTATAGATGTATGCAGGTCTTCAAACCTGTCCTTCTCCTTTTCAAAGTCCTCGACAACCGCGTCCGTTGATATCGTGAGCTCTTTCTTGGAAGCAGGCTGGACGGGCGCATTGGCGAATTGTTCGAGGCTCAATCCACCAAAGTCAATGTCTCCGTTGGATGTGCTAGTAACGTGTTCATCCGTGCTGCTCGGATCTCCTTCTGTTTGTTGATCATTCTTTCCATGCAAAGGCCCCAATATGTTATCAAGCACGTCATCAGGATCTTGTACGTCTACTGCTGGCGAGCCGGCCAGGTCTCTCCTCAAACTAGAAGGCCCAGAGATACGCGCGGCAGCAGGAAGGCTATCAGTCGAGCCACCCAGCGATGCGACAGAAAGCGACGTGGTCCTCGAAGGCAAGCCAGGTCGGCGCGGTATTGAGTTTGGCGACAATTGGAACGATTTCCTGGGCGCTGGAGAGTATGGTCTGTTCGGTGAGCCGCCTGAGGGAGTGGACTGGGCCGACTGCCCCGAGAAGCGCTCCAACCACATGGTGTGGCTGCGTATGTCGCGACCTCACGTGCGTGTTGGTCGGTATCCCGAAGTGAAGTGAAGTGAACGTCTCACGGTCTCCCTGGCCGCAGCTCCGTGTCAAGCGTGTCTGCCTGTCTGTACAGCAGCAGCAGCACTGGCATGTGAGGGCTGTTCACCTGCAACGGGCAGCCAATCACACGCGCAAAGACTGAGAGTACGCCAGCTTCATGTGGCGGGAATTATGGGCCCGCCTCGCTCTCGCCCGGCGCGGGGCATTCGATAATATCCACCCACAATCTTCTCTAACCCAGCGACACCATCTCTCGAAAAACTCACTCGACCAACCACACATACCCCTCAACACCACCACCAGCTACCTCCAGCACCTTTAACCAAAATGGCCGAAGTCAACCCCAACGACGCTCAGGTGAGTCCCTGCCCTATCATCCGCCCACCGCGAGCATATGCGCACACAGGCGCTCGTGAGGCCACGCTCTCCCACCCGCCCAAGGACAACTGCTGACTCAAATGTCCTCACAGCATGAGATGACCTTCGACACCGCCGATGCGGGTTCCTCGGCCACCTACCCCATGCAGTGTTCCGCTCTCCGCAAGAACGGTCACGTCGTCATCAAGAACCGCCCTTGCAAGATCGTCGACATGTCCACCTCCAAGACTGGCAAGCACGGTCACGCCAAGGTCCACTTGGTCGCCATCGACATCTTCACTGGCAAGAAGCTTGAGGAGCTGTCCCCGTCCACCCACAACATGGACGTCCCCCACGTCTCCCGCAAGGAGTACCAGCTTGTAAGAACCGCCTAAATATACGAGGAACAAGGCGCAAGTGGCTGATTTATCTCTTCTATAGCTCGACATCCAGGACGATGGTTTCCTTTCCCTCATGTCTGAGGACGGCACCATGAAGGACGACGTCAAGAGCCCCGATGGCGAGATCGGTGCCAAGATTGAGAAGCTCTTCAGGGACGAGGAGAAGGACACCAGTGCGTATTACCATTTCCACGTCAGGCGCCGTGAATACTAACAGCCTTCCAGACGTCATCATTCTCACTGCCATGGGTGAGGAGACCGCCATTGAGGCCAAGGAGGCTCCCCGCGGTGCCAACTAAATGCTTTCTGCCATCTTGAAAGAGAATGCATTGCAGCGCATGCAGCAGGCATACAATCGATACCAAGCGCTGGCGCGATTAGCGAAATGTTACAACAGCATGGGCTGCGATTACCATGCGGACACGCGGTTTAATGAGTTGTTGCAAAAGCGATAGCGCATTTGACACAGGAAAGCGATGTGATTTTTTCGATTGGACGCTCCAGCATCCACGTATCTACGACAAAACAATGATCTGACGTTTTCCAATCTCAAATAAATCTTGTATTGTGCATTGCTGTCGAATTATCGTGTCTTTAAATATTTACCTGTATAAGGTAGACTGAGCCAGACTTCCTTGCTGAGGGGTCAAAGTCAAAATGGTGTTGAAAGATTTGTAAAAACCTCGGCTTTTGCCCAACCAGAGTGCCTGATTCAACTATAAGACTACCTGGTAAATCTATATGAATTATACACCAAGGAGAGCAACCTTGAAAATAACTTTGCACGCTGAAACTGCGTTGGAATGCACATTATGGCAATTTGTATGTCGTGACCTTCTCTAAAGCTGTTCCCAGTTGTGAATGAGCCACAGGTACACGAATGTAACAACACCACGACCAACACCATGCCAGCCATACCTTTATGAGAACTCACAGTCCTAGATGGCACAATTCATATAATATAGTCGTCAGACTCGATCCAGCAAAATGTCGTCGCGGCCGCGCAAACGAGCAGAGCCTTGTGGTGAAGAGGGTTGCGGTTCACGAAGATTCCACATTGGCAATGACGGCTACACATACTGCGACCAAGGCCATCAACAGTCACATGTAAGCGCAATTTACACTCCCGTATCTATTTGCTTGCTGCAACATACGCTGATTGTATGATAGCGCGGCACAGTCATCGCCGAAGACACAGGCGAGCTCGTCCAACTCGGCCGCAAACAACGCCGTCGCGACTCTGACGCCGAATCAACTCGAAGTCGCTCACGAGGCTTCACCGGGTCTCAAGCCGTAGAACACTACCTTCTCGCGCTACAACTCATCCTGAGGAAGCAGGTCTCATGGCTAATAACAGTCGCGAAACTGCCCGCGGCCCTCGAAGTGCGTTTCCATCCTAACCCCAACCCCATGTCTACTGTGCATCAAGGGTATAAGAAAAACGTCCTTGTGCCAGACAACCCTAACGTGGAAGCAATCGGCTGCTAGATTCCATTCTGAGAACTCGTGCTGACGGAGAGACCTTTTTCTGCAGGGTATCACGAGAGACCTTTGGGCTTTGAGACTGCGAAGATTGCAGGGTAGAGTCACCTATGACTCTGAGACGGACACCGAAGGCCAGTCGCAGGTCTTCAGTTCACAATCTGAAGGTGAGTCGGCGGGCTCACAAACGACTCGTGGCAGCCGTCGCAGGCGTCAAGCGAAGACGGATGGTGCGATCAATCTCAGCGAGACGCTGGTGATATGCTACATTGGCACTTTGCTCATGCGAATACCATTCACGGTGGTAGACTTGATCTCACGCGTGGATGATGGGGAGCTGCTGTACTACAGAGCTGCGAATGAGGTGCCAGGCAACCTACGAGAAAGGCTGCCTGGTGAGTTCCAGGTCCTTCTGGAACCACAAACGATATTGCAGGCCTCCAGTCTGCACCATAGGATCTTGGATCTTTGTGTCCTGCTGAACGCAGAATTTGGCATGGTAATACCTGCCGTCAACCATCCCCCGATACTCTATCGCTGGATGCAGGCTCTGACCCTGCCCATCGAGGTCTACGCGGCCACCCAGAGACTTGCACGAATCCTGGACATTGACTTAACGCTTCAACTCGGAGGCAAGACAAATTCGAGTCGTGTCTTGCGATACCCTGAAGTCCAACTGATGAGTCTTCTCGTCGTTTCGACCAAGCTTTTCTTCCCTATTGACGACATCGACCGTCACCCTGTGTCAGCAAACGACCTATCAGCCCTTCAAATGGACTGGCCAGAATGGGCAGCAGCTCAAGGACCACTAGTCGACGATGGAGATGAATCAGACATCGTCCAAAACAGCAAACACGACACTTCACCTGACCTGACCTTTCCAGAAGCTTTCAGCATCTCAGAGTCAGACTGTCTCGCTATGGGCGACGAGGAACTAGACCGATACATGGACTGGTATCAAGACAACCTCGCCAGCGAGAACATCCGCGAGCACGGCCGCGCAGGTAGAGACGCCGACTTCCGCCGCACACTGATGAGAATGTTCCCGACACAACCCGCTCCACGCCCCGCCGTCTCATCTACTGCTGGCGAAAGCAAAGGCGCAGGCGAAGGCGAAGACACGAGTCTCGCTCGCCAGGCCTCCGACACAACACAGCGTCTCAGGCAAGTGCAACAAGCCCTACGGCCAAAGAAAATTGCTGTCTCAGCAGTAGGAGATGATGGGCAACGAGATGAGGTGGCGCGAGCAGGCAGCTTCTACCGCCGGCATCGGGAGGCGAAGGAGCTGGACGGGCCTGCCAGGCTGCTTTATACCAAAGCTGCGGCGCTGGCGGGCATATCGCTCGAGAGTATGATCAAGGCGGTTTTCGCAACGGAGAGGAAATTACAGATGCGCGAGGAACGCGCCAGGAAAGCAGGAGAGGACGTTTGAACGGTAGGACGGTAGGTAGGCGGTGGGCGGCGGGAAGACGATAGACGATGTAACAGAACGGGCGAACGTTCAAATGAGACAAGGATATTGCAAATCACTCACCTTGTGTTATGGACATGGCGGATTGCGCGGCTACCTACCCTGAGAAAGCAAGCCCTCGTGGAAGCGGGAGCTCTTGTCCTCTCGCTGGAAGAGAAAAAGCGGTACGATAGACGTGGACCTGCCCTTGCGAACCCCCTGTAACGGTGGTAGGTCATGCATATCGGTGTGTATTGCGCGTGTATACGTGTGTACAAGGAAGTTACCAGAGAGCAAAGGCGTTGTCCATTCCCCGAATTGCGGCCGTTTCGCTTTTTTCCTCTTAGCGTCCGATCTCGTGTTTCGATCTGGGTCCTTGCCTATAGCAGAAAACGTACCGTCTATAACAGACAGCGGAGAATTTTCCGGGACCCGCCCAAGGCAAAGGCGGGCGGTTAGTGGGAAGAGATGAGTTGGTAATTCGGGATGTGAGCACAGTGTCTGATTGCTTGAGCAACGACGGAGACAATTGTGAGATGGTTCCGCGATATCAGAACTAGGTCGAAGTATGCGTTCGCTGATGGCAATGAGTTGAGACTCGGATGTTTCTTTTGCGGCGTCAAACATTACCGCTGCAGAGCGGCACAAAACACTTGAAGACTTCCAGGAGTAATTGAACCATGCAGACGGGTGTCTGGGATAGCAGGGTGAGCCATGAGGAAACCTGGAAAACAGGGGGGTTGAAAATAGAAATCCTCCTGAAAGAGAGGGAGGAAGATCTCGTAGGATTCCAACTCGCAGACGATCTGAGTCGCCGGTGCCTCGTGAGGTCCACATCTACGCACCGCGATTGGCTGTTCTTTCATGGGGTCCCGTGTGGGCTCGATCTGTGTTGGGAGGTTTGTCGCAGATGATGGAGGGAGTCGGGTCGGGACCCCAGACTACTCGTGGTGTTTCTTCTTTGCTCTGTGCTCTTCTCTCTGAACGCTGTCAGTGTCAGTGTCAGTGTCAGTGTCACCGTGCCAGTGCCGGCGGATCGGCTATGGTGTTCTTGGCCACCAGGTAGCCTATATTGCTCGAGCATGCTATATGACAAAGACCGACGGTGTCTGTCTGTCCTGCTGCCCGAGCGCCAGCACCCCTGCTGTCGCCCGTCTTCTGGTACGCTACTGGCAAGGCAGCGCTGCTGTTGGCTCCCCTTCGAGTGTTCGCACCGGGACTCGGGCTGTTGGTAGCTTTGGTGGAGTGGTGGAGAGATCGAGCAGCGGTGTACGGATAGACAGCGAAAAAGATGCTGCGAGAGGTAGGAGTAGATTACCTTATCAGACGGACCAGAGTTCATGGTTCGAAAGAGCGTTCCGCGGAAAGGCTTCCAGGACGCAAGCGTACCAAGCATGCTAAGAGAGCCTTGGACGTCCACCATGGGCGATAGTAAGGTATCACGCTGCACGGGACTTCTTACTATCATGTATGTACAGCACCAAGGGCCGACTAGACTACATCTCGCTGGACGTCTTCACGAGCAGACAAGGGTATGGGAACAGGATGCCTATCACGGCGCATCAATATGTCGCCTCGCCGAAGGAGGCCTGGGATGTGCCCCTGTCGCTGGGATGAAGAGCCGGGGGCGAATAGAGTAGAGTTGCATGAGTGGTTCGGGGTGTGGCGCAACGCTGGTACCTGACGATCTACGGCATGCCGCTTACTTGGGCTAACAATACCGTGTCGCCGATTGCGCATTTGGCTCTAGTGTTGCCCGAAGCAGTGTACTGTATGTCAGAGGCGGGTCAAGCTGGTTAAGCTGGGGCTTTCCTGGACCCGCTGTTGTGGCTCAGGACGACGCTTGCGCACAGCACACCCCGGCAAGAACGCGCGCTCAGACGTGAGCTGTCTATTTTGCTGTAGCAGCTATTGCGATTATTGCGCGCGCGCGCACGCACTGCCGTCCACACGAATAATTGTTACAGCACTCACATTCAATCAGTCAATTAATTCATGTAGAACCAGCCTCCCTTCGCGCGTTCACCCGGCCTCGTCCGGCTACTGTCCTCGCCGTTTTGCTCGCAGCGCAGTTCGCCTGCAGAAGCAAGGAGGCTCTTCTGTGTATCCTCCGCGCATCCCAATGGCGGCGGCGCTGCTCCCTTCGGCACTCTACTGCCCACTGCCCAGTCCTCCCAGCCGAGAATGACCGACCAGCGACTCATTCCTCTCGCCAGGCGCTGCCTGACTAACTATGCTGGAGGGCCCTCCTCTCGCACTCACCCAACCAAACCCCGGCATCGTCCGTCCGCGCGTGCTGGCCTGGGCCCCAACGAGCCCATGGACGGATGCCATGGGATGGGCATCGACGCCGACGCGGTGCGGTGAGATTACTGCCCATCGTCTTCCACCGCTCGCCGTTGCGTGTCGTGTAAGGCGGTATGCGGGTGTGGTGGTAGACGCTTTAAGCTTCTTTCCACCCGCGCAGGGTGGGGCTAAGTATTATGTCTCGCCACGGAACTATAGCGTATAGCAGGCGGGTGGTATGGAGTGGACTGTGGCTCGCTGCGATCGCCCGCCGCCCGTCGACTCCTCCACCCGTGCAGCGCAGGGCTGCACGCAATGGACGTACGGTGGCACTGCCATCGACTGCTCTGGCGGCGTCATGGAGCCACTCATCTGGTGTCCTGCTCCCAGGGAGATGCGGTGGCCGCTGACCCCTCAGCCTGCTCTCCCTCACTGCTGCCACCGCGCCTGGGTATTTCCCTGCGTAGATACAGATCGTCGGCTCGCCGTCATCCGTTTCATGGCTCATATTGATTGCGCTCACTATAGCGCAATTCCTCACGCTCGCTGCAACGGTTTCGCCTTCTGATACACATATCTGACCTGACACCACTCCTGCTGGTTTCTTTCCACACCTGCATTCGCCTGGCGAGCTCTCGACTCCTCCGCCAGTCAGTAGTCAGTCAGTCAGTCAGTCAGTCACTCACTCCGGATCACTCTGAAACCGCAACTGGCGCCTTGGATCCGACCTTCTGGCTTCCATTCCAAGACCTTACCCATCGACCTGGATTCCATCCACACCAACGCGTCTAACGACAAGATCAACATCCGCGCCGTAGCCTTCCGACCACTACCTCGAAAGCACCTCGCCTTTTCGAGAACACAATCCTGAATCGATCGAATCGTTGCCCGACAGACGCGCAATATATCCCACTACTACGCCTGTGGCTGACGGCAACCTGCACTCAGTTACCATCACCTGACGACCAACGACCTTTTTCTAAACTCCTGACGAACCATCGTCGACAAATAATCTAATTGCAGAAGCGCATCCTAGTGCTTGCACCAACCATCTTCCTTGCTCAAACCAGCACAGCCCTTGCTGCGCCATTAATTGACTCTGTATGTGCCCATCTGACTTTCCTTTCCGTCTCCCAGCGATGCGCCCTGTCGCCTCACGACACACCAGCCAGACTGCTGGGACGATCTTCCCGATGCTGGGACACTTCGTTCGGAGTTCGCCGCATCCAAATCCAGCCTGATGTCGACGAATAATTATTTACGGCGAGCATGGCTAATTAGTGTATTCTACTAGTCTTGCAATTGCAGAAACACCGTCGCTACAGCACAGTTTCTTTGATACCGTGCGCGGAATCGGAACCGGGAACCTACAGTAGCGGAACACCAGCCCCTTGGGACGAACCACGGAAGCAACCCTGCAATCTCCTGCGAACGCCTGAACCGTCGCCAGAGTCCCAATATCGACCGTGCAGATCATCTTCTTTTGCACATTAATTGGTGTGTGTCCAGAGCGCCATCGACAGACTGCTCCAAGCAAGCCTATTTGTGGGCTGCATGTCTCGAAGCGGATAGCTGCTTAACTGCTTGGACCATCTTCCCGTTCGCCCAGCCCGCTTCCTTGCATTGCATAGAGATATAGTACGCCGCGCACCTATTCTGCGTCGTACATTCGTAGCAGACTGCTTCTGCTGCTCGTGTGATTGAACCCATCATTTGCCAAATTGGCAGAAGACAGACGTATGCGTCATCAGGTGCGTGGAAGCCTCCATCCAGAAAAATGTCCACGCCCACATGAGAAGGTCTCGAATGTCACCACGACACTTTGCATGACTTACTTCCCACGCGACTGAGTGAACGTTCAAGCTGACATACAATCGACCAGATCTCCCAGCGCAGCCGCAAATCACCGGTGATAGTTGATGAGGATTGCGGAATTCCTACTTCAGTGATCGATAGCTATCGCGAAGACTACGACGCCGGGCCTCTCGGCCCAACAGACCCCAGGACGCTGTTGCTTTCGATGTCGGATTACAAGCAACCCCAGAATTTCGAAGTCTATGGTAAGTGTTATCTTTTTCTCTTGTTGGTGCCTTGCCGCCTGAAAGTCCGCGGTTTCCGCCGAACGTCGTGTCGGCGTGGAGCGGACATGTGAGAGGCGAATTAGGCAGCTGACTGACTATGACGCATTTAGACTACAGCCCAGCCACACGACCAGAACAAGCACAAGACTACACTGGATTCGCGGCCAACCCGGCATATGGGTCTGACTATGTGGGTGCTCAGGCGCAGGTACCATCTGGTCTCCCTCAGTCAACAGGGCTGAACATGATGCCCTCTGCACATCAAACGTACGGGACGCATGACCCGACCTATTACAGCCAGCAGCAGTCCCAGTACCCTGCATATCTTGACTCTGAGCCTCGTCAACTCCCGGAAGTGGTTTCCTACTCGCCGCCGCAAGGACAACAAGGAACCAAAGTTACCGTACACTTCCGCACCGCATACAACCTCGACAACCCATCAACGAGCATCGTCATGATGTTCGGACAACAGCGCTGCTCCAGCGTGCTGTCCAAGACCTCTCACCAGGGCCCTCCGTACGAGTACGCACTCACCGCGGAGGCGCCTTCGCTCTCGTCGACGAATTCGTCGTCTCCTCAGCTTCCTCTCCACCTCATGTTTGAAGGGTCGCCCAGCTGGGCGTCACCATCGTTGGAGTTTGGCACCTTTTCGTTCCTCGACGAGTTCCCGATCGACTCTCCGACACAGCAGACGTCGACACAGCGCAAGCGCAAACTCACACCTGATGTCGATGAGCGCCGTTCCCCAGCAAAGAAGCAGTCCTATGCTGCTCTTCCACCATCCACGAGGAGCGACTCGCAGTCGTACTACTCTGGTGTTCAGCCTTCAATCTCGGTGACGACCGACTATAGCCGCTCGACCATGGCGGACGCATACTCACAAGCTCGCCGTTTCTCAGTCCCTGAACCCGCGTATGGACACAATCTTCCACGCGTTTCAGCGCAACAGCAGTACTACGGCGCACAGCCTGCATCTGCCGCCGCGAGACTTCAGTCGACCCAGAGCCCTTCGTACAACTACTACTCATCGCTACCCAACACAACCAGGTCGCCCGCGATGCAAGCAATGCCCGGTGCCAGATCGTCACTGCTGCCCACCCCTTCCAGTGGTGCCAACCCGCCCCTCATCCGCACATCGACAATCACCCAGTCACCTACAACTCCAGGCGCGCCGTCGCAGTCATTCAACCCCTATGCCATGTATCCTGGCAATCAAAAGGCGCAACTGAAGATCGATGGTGACCTCAACACCATGGTCGACAACTTCACCCCCGAAGAGTGGGAGGTCAAGCGTCGCCTAGTGCAATTCCGACGCAGTCAGCAGGGCAGTGTCATCACCACTACCTTCGAGCCAGTCAGCCCGGAAGAGCGTGCGCCAAATAGCATCTGCGTCAGCTGCATCTATTGGGCAGAGAAGGGTGAGTGTTACGTCACCAGCGTGGACACCATCCAGCTGTTGGAGGCTCTTGTTGCCGTGCGCTTCACCGTTGAAGAGAAGAACCGCATCCGTCGCAACCTTGAGGGATTCCGTCCTGCGACCGTCTCCAAAGCCAAGCAAGACAGCGAGGAATTCTTCAAGCTGATCATGGGCTTCCCGAACCCCAAGCCCAGGAACATTGAGAAGGACGTCAAGGTCTTCCCGTGGCGGATTCTCCACACGGCTCTCAAGAAGATCATTGGCAAATATGCAAGTCATCCCGCTCCAGACCCGCAGCCACCATGCATGTGCTAACACTATCACAGTCCGCAAGCTACTCTTCCACCGCCGGAGCAATGCCCCAGCAGATGGCATCAGCTGGTGGCTATTCGCGCGGCCCTGGCCAGATGGTATCCCCACTGTCCACCACCGCGCCATCCCACGCGTACGCATCAGCGATGACCACTCAATCCTATGCGGGCGGATCAGCAGGCTTCGGCCCGTCAGCAGGCCCACCGGATCTCCGTCTCACGGTCCCCGGTGCAGGAGGCTATCAGCCTGCCTCGCACTACAGCTCCTCCGACCTCAGCGCGGCTTCGAGCGCCGGCCGTGGCAACTCATGGGACTTTGGCACATATATCAGTGCTTCACCAGCGACTGGACTGCCTGGATCCGCACAAGCGACACACTACCAGTTCGGCATCGGAGCCGGACAGCCACAGCAGCAGCGCATTTCCACGATATCCGCACACTCTGCGCAGTCGGTGAATGAAGGCCGCTTCCTCCCACTGTACGATCAGGATGAAGCCAGTCAGCAGACATCGAGCGCATAGTGGCGTCCCGGGCCCGCCTGACTGGGGGTGGCTTTGCGCCTCGCCCTTCAACAAACAATCACAGCATCTTGGTGTGCACACTATCTCCAGAGCCGCAAGGTCCTTGTGAGCGTCGTGTGGACAACGTCGAGTGTTGCGCGCTCTCATTGGACGCGGCATCGACCGACAGCTGCAGCGGGTCGGCTGCACACCATCACCTCGCGCGAACTTGGTCCTGTGGCACATGCACGTCCCCCTTCCATGGCATATGCACCTTTGTCTTCGTATGATCGACCGCTGCCGTGTCACCAGACCCAACCAGCCAACAGCAGCTCGACGCTTCTTTCCTTTGCCTCGGACCCGGAGATCGGCAAGGGTTGCGACTTGTTCGCGCGGTTTTGCCAAAGCGCAACCCCACCATTTCTGCTATCAGCGCATCGTACACGAACTGCTTGCTACCTACCTTGATGACTGCAAATCAGTACGTCCGGATAGCCTAGAGCAGACGAAACGCTTGTTTCCCTCAGCACAGCCACACCTCTCAAGGGAACCCTTCCATTGTTTTCCTCCCATCACATGCATGCATTTCGGCGCGCTATACCCGGCTTTCCAACTGCTTTTGGGGCTCTAACAACTCCCGCATCTAATTCCCGCTACTATTCCTCGACCACACCTTCACCTTAATGTATGAATAATCACGAGATCGGCCATGCCGTCACGGAACACACACACACCATCACACTCTTGGCTTCAACGACTTTTCCTTGGTCGACATAACAGCAATACAGACCTCTCTCTTATCATCGGGTTCCTCTACTACTTATCGCCCCCGGCATAATTAATCATCCTCAACCTTTTCGTTTCGCAGCCCGGCCTCATTGCTGACTGCTTCTCTCTCTTGCACCCACCTATGGGCTATTCTCGCATCGATCTTTTCGTTCTTGCTTTTTTGTATGATATGATACCCAAGACAGCGCAAAGGGATGGCGAGAAGGAATCATATTTTGTTTTTGGGAATGAGAGTTCGAGCAGGCAAGGGAATGGACATACACGCTAGTACACTTTAAACATAGTATTCAACTCTTCCAATTTGTGAACGTTTCTTATTTTCTTTTTTCTCTTTCATGCTATCGTTGTTCACTCGTCGCGAGATACGGCTGTACTTGGTTGTGGTGCGAGATTGCTCGCGTTGGTATCGTTGGCAAGTCAAGGATCTTTCTCGATTAATATGGATGTAGTAATCTACGACACGATGATGCCTCCATCGACGCAAATCCTATCAAGCAAAGTCAGCTCACGTCCTCCAATTTCGTCCGCACCAGATCACAGGGCGAGAGCCTCAAGCACAAAGGCAGAAAAGTGCAAACTCACGTCTGTCCCGTCATGTAATCGCTATCCTTGCTGCCAAGGAAGCTGACCAGGCTCGCCACGTCGTTGGGGACGCTCGTGCGGCCCAGCAGGATCAGGTCTTGGGAGTACTTCTTGATCGTCTCGCCTTTCTGGGCGCCTTTCTTCTTGCCGAGCTCTTCGTCGATGAGGTCCCACATCGCCTGTTCGCATTTATATCAGCATGATGGTCTTAGTCATGGCATTTCATTTTATTGTCCACTCACCGTCCCGACAATTCCAGGCGCGTACGCATTAACAGTGATATGCTCGCTGGCCAATTCCATGGCGTAGCTGGACGTGAGACCGCGCACGGCGTATTTGGAGGCCGAGTAGTGCGAGAGCAGCGGGAAGGGTTTGAAAGCGACGATCGAGGCGGCCGCGAGCAGTTTGCCTGGGTTGTCCTGCGTGCAGGAGCCTTGTTTAACGAACTGCTTGGCCGCAGTGGAGTGGCAGTTGTGCACGCCGAAGACGTTGATACGGAACATGCGCTCGAAATCGGCAGGCGTGAGGTCGAGGAGGGCTTTTACTTGGGCGATGCCGGCGTTGGCGACCCTGTTGGGGGTTGGTTAGATATTCTTTCTTTTGTGGGTGGTGTCTGGGAAAGAAGGCGGACATTGTGTTTAGAGGGCCGAGTTCGTTCACGCTTTGTTGGACTACGCTTTCTACTTCGCTCATCACGGAGACGTCGCCTATTGCTACGGTCGATTTCCTGCCCAGCTGTGTGATTTCATGAGCGACTTCTTCGGCGCCTTGCTTGTTTGCTGAGATGTCGTTGATGCAGACATCGTAGCCGTCGTTTGCAAGGCGGAGAGCGATTGATTTGCCGCTGAGTGAAAGTGTCAGATCGGGACAGGCCATCGTATTCATTGGTCAAAAATATGATATGAATCATCCGACTTACATGCCCCGAGCCGAGCCTGTGACTATTGCTGTCCGTCCTTCGGCTGGTGCTGCATAGCTTCTGCTCTGGAAGGACGAGATGGCAGGGACTGATCGAGGAAGCAGACGAGGACCTTTTGTGGTGAGAGATCGAAGAACTGATGCCATTGCTGTGGAAGATTACTGTGAAAATATGATGCTACGTGGTGATGAAGATGTCGAATAGCGATACAGAGGGAATGGCAAACACTTATTGCCTTTGTTATAACAGATATTCCCGTGAGATCAATGGAACAGCATACCCCTCACGCTGCGTGTTGCACCTCGTGGGCTACTGACCCGCAGGACCGAGCGGTACAGACGCGCCATACCAGCGGGCGGCAAGGTGCAAGTGAGGAGGCGTGGTGAGGAGTTGACTGTCGGAGCCGACGATGAGGAAGCTTGGAAGCTTGGGAGCTTGAGCTTGCCCTGGATGGATCTTGAATTGATTGCTCCAGCGGAAATCCCGCCGTGACCCCTCGTTCGAGTCAAGCAAGCAAGCAAGCAAGCCACCAGCGCGTCTTCCAAGAGTGCGCTACTGCACGCGTTCGACAGCAAGAATAACACGCCGAACAATATTTGTGCAATACAGCAACACCGACCATGTCGCGTCAACCAACTTCGCGAAGCCTCACTCTCACTGAGGAGCTGGAACGGCTCGAGCAACAAATCACCTTGACCCTCCAAGAAATCGACAGCAACTTCAGCAAAGCCCACCGCATTGTCACCAGCAGCATCCTGCCCATAGTAGAGCAGTACGGCAAGCACAGCAACGATGTCTGGGAGAGCTCCAAGTTCTGGAAGCAGTTCTTTGAAGCCTCCGCCAATGTTTCGCTGTCTGGATATGAGGAGGCAGCCCTAGACGATCAGGATGCGACGCACACCGGGTTAGAGGAGACGACAACACAGCTCGAGACACCCCAGAGCGAAAGACAAGCATACCACGGGCACCAGAGCGACGAGGAAGAAGACTCATACACCATTGAATCGCCCACTCAGGTCACAGGCGTGCACTCAACGCCCAAACTGCCGCCTTCCAACAGCAAGGCTCGCGCGAACCAGCACAAATCCTCGTCTGGCAAGCCAACGAGCTCTGCCTTCCGTTCACCGTCACCACGCAAATACACTGGACGTAATCCTCTTGCTACCTCCCAGTCAAGCGCAGGAGGACCTTCCACACCAAAACCCTTCGCAACCAACACCCAGGATCTCTTCGACTCCTCGCCTTTCCAGCCCGAGTCTGCGGCGAGACCCACACCCAACCCAGACACAGTCCTGCACCGCAACGTCCTCGACAAGAATTATCGCATCCAGGCTACGCCTCACAGCCAGCGCAAGCAGCCAACTTCCTACTCCCGACCAACGACAACCACCCCAGGCACCGCAACCCGCACCCAAAGACAACCATGGGACGACTCTCCTGGTTCATCACCCGAGATTTCCGCACCACAACTACGCAGCGAGCTCTTCTCCCCAACCAAAACACGCCCACAACAACAACAACAACAACAACAACAATCATACAAGTACGAACCCCAACCTCTCACCCCGGGCGTCTCCGTCCTCACACCCGCCAAACCCAACTCCCACGCCGCCGCAACACGCATCACAAGCACAGGCCGCCCACTCTCCAGTCCGCCCAGCGCAAGGAACCGCACCTCGCGCCTCTTCGCCGCCGACTCGTCCGACGAAGACGACTCCTTCGTCATGTCGCCGCCCAAGACAATGCAATTCCACGTCCCGCAGAGCCGCCTGCTGCAAACGCCCGCGCGCGAAGCGAGCCGCAAGATCGTCGAGGATCTGCTCATGACTGCTGGCGCGGACGCGACAGACGAGATCGAAGGCGATGGCGAGCACTGGGAAGAGCCGAGTCCGAGTGTGGTCAGGAAGGCGTGGGACGAGGATGATACATTTTAGATACAGTTGTACAAAACAAATGGCCCGTTGGGCAGTGCCTCGGAAGACCATCAATTTTTTCTTCCTTTTTTTTTTGGAGACGATTCACGTGTCAGCGTAGGATCGCAAATTCTCTTGCGTTTACTAGTAGCTGTAACACCTGGCTTTCGTGCCATTGAACCTGGTCATGCTTAGTTCCAATCTGAACAGAGTAAAGCAAAAGTCACCAGTGATCACGACACAGGAGAAGACGGAATGACACAGCCAGAGAGGTGGAAGAAAGGCGCAGAAAAACACAGTTTTTAAATCAGCGGGTATATCCTTATTCATCGCGCGCAACCGCAAAAGAGGAGGAAAGAAGACGAATTCTTCCACCAGCAAGTCCCAACCGAAGAGAGTTTGGAACAATTGGACAAAGCCCTTTCGACTCCCACTCAGATAACTCGAACAAGGGCAACTTTTTTGCTTTCGCCTCCTCTTCTCCTTCTTCCCACCTCCTTCCCTCCTCTTCGCAGCCAAGGCAAGGCCCAAAGCCCCGCCGACAGAACTCCGCTTTCGAATAGAAAAAGTTTCGCAAGCAAAAAAACAAATAGCATGTTGGGTATTGTCTTTTCCGATCCGTAAAAAAGCAGAAGGCAGAGCAAGAACCGTAGTGGGAGATGGCAAGATGAGAAAATGCAACTCCTCCCCATCCCCATCCGTTTTGTTAAAAACAAATCAATGAACGCAGCAAGATAAAAAAGCAAAAAACAAAACAGGGCCCCCAACAGTAGGGAGCCGGATATCTTTAACGCTGAGACCCAATTGGGGCCGGGTATCCTGAACTAGCATTCGCATCAGAAGTATTCGTAGCGGTGTGCGCCGCGCGTGACGCGGGGCGAGACACAGAGCCGTTGCGCGCGTCGTAGCGAGGGGTGATGTCGCCAGACAGCGACGAGACGCTGGTGGTGTGTTGGCCGTGGCCGTTGACCATTCCCAGACCCGGGATGAGCGGGGTGGAGAGGGAAGAGGTCGAGGCGTTGCCGTTGGTGCCGAAGGGGAATTTGGTTTCGAAGGCACCAGAAAGGGAGTTGGAGGAGGTGTTGGGGCGAGAGGTGGAGCCTCCATTGGAAGTCGGAGGGGCACCCAGAGCACCCCAGGTTGTGGCGGGCATACCATGGGAGGCAGAGTGAGCATGGCCAGTGGACGTGGCTGCAAGACCTGGTGCACCGGGGCCGGCGGTGTCGTGCTCGAGGTCGATACCAGAGTCGTTCCACGGGTTGCGATAGCCAGAATCACGAGATTCCATGGAGACGAGAGACGCCTTGGAAGCGTTGGACGAGGCATGCTTGAACAGCGAGCCAGGAGAGTTGGAGCCGTTGCGGCGGCGGTCCAGGAATGAGCTGAAGCTGCTCATGCTGCCAGGCTTGCGCAGCTTGTCGAAGAAGGATCGCTGCTGGCCGTCTTCAGCGAAGGTGGCGCGGGTTGGCGATTCGGTCGACAGTGGTGCCTCGGCACGCTGAAGCAATTTAGACTCGAAGAAGGGCATGTTGTCTTCGAAAGAGTCGGACTTCGGGCGGGGGATGGCGCCCTTGATCTCGCTGGCCTCAAGACCACGAGAAATGAAGGGCAGAAGAAGGAAGTCGATGGCGTCCTTGAGACCACCAGCGTTGTTGCGAGTGTAGCTCAGCAAGAGCTTCTCGACAACGATTTCCTTGTCGCCATGCATTCCCGACTTGGGTTCACCAAGAGAAACATCAACTTCATACTGGTCTCTGAGCTTCTGAGCAGTCTCAAGAAGGAACTCGTGAGACCTGACAAACATGCTGAGCTCTTCGGAAGTCTGGAACTCGAGTTCGTGGGTTTCTGGTACCATGCCCTATTGAATTTGTTAGCATGTGTGAGGTCAAGAACGGGGTTTAACGATAAGCCTACCAAGAACTCGTCCAGGGCCTGAGGGACCTGATACTCAGGACCAGAAATGGTAATGATATCGCTGGCCTGCTCAGTGCCCGGGAAAGTGATCTTGCAGTTCCACTTCTTCTCAAGAGACTCGATCTCCGGCATGCGGGTGATGAGCTCACGGTGGTAGAGACGGTCAACAGGAACCGGCTCGGACACGAACTCGGCATCGACCTTCTCCACCATGTCCATGATCTCCTGCTTGACAAGCTCAAGGTTGTCGGCGTTACGCGCAGGAGTGCGACAGATGACGTTGTCAACCTTGATGTCATCATCGTCCTTGCCAATGCCACCACGGTCCATGGCGTTGGAGAACTTGACGAAGACAGAGTACTTCTTCATGATGCGCTGGATGTGCTGGCCTCCAATGCCGATAATGCGCTTGTGGTACTGGTCAGGCACGTGGAAGGAGATGGAAGCTGGCATCTCAAGCTCCACAAGGTCCAGTCCACTCTTGGTTGCTTCGTACTGCGCACCGCGCACGTCAATGTAGAAGTTGTACTCATTAAAGCCATCAAAGACAATCTGCACGTTGCTCTGACTCATGATCTTGTTGATTTTGCCGTTCTTCTTGCCGCTGACAAACTCCTTGTGCTCATTCGCAAGCTCCACTTTAACACGCAGTGTGCACTGGGCGCGTTGCAAGAAAGGAAGGCTGTTGATGATAGACATCGCAGCTTTGACCGAGTCGTCGCTGCCATTGATGTGGAAGTTGAGCTTCTCGAACGTGATCTCAGCACCAGAGTTGATGCAGATGTCAGGGAGCATGGCCCTGATGTCCGAAGGAGTGGGTTGTCTTTGGTGAGTGTCGGGAGTGGTGACCCACCACGAGGCACTGTAAAACTGGCCAGCCAGGCTCATGATCTCACGAACAGTCCTCTCGACGTTCAGAATATCCGTTGCCTGTACGCGGAGAACACCGCTCGTGTTGCCGAGAGGGGGCAGAAGCACATACGAGCCGTTGGCCTCAATGATCTTGCGGATCTTGTCCAAGCGCTCCAACAGAATGTAGTCGACTTTGCAGGTAGTGACGTGCACATCCTTGACGAATGTCTTGGTTGTCATGACCAGGTCGTGGAGTCTCTTCTTCGCTTGCAGGATATTATCCATTGTGTCTCCCGTAATGATGATCTCGTCTCTGCCGCGCAGAGGAACAGAGCCAGGCGCCGAGTAGCCAAATACTGATGGGAACATGGGCGGGAAGTAGATCGCAGTGCCGGTGGCGGACTCGATCATCTTGATGTTGCGACGGTGACGGCCAGAAATGAGACTGTGCAGCGACAACTCAAGACGGATGGTGTCTACCTGGCGTTGGAGAATCTGATCAATCATGATCAACAGTCTGGTCTTTGCGTTCTCGCAGCTTTCCATGTCACCATAGACTTGAATTCGTAGACGGTTGTCCATGCTTGTTTCGAAGTTGCCGTTGGTGCTGGCCGATTCCGAGTCCTTCCGCCTAGCTTTCGCCTCGAGGAGGAAGACATCTGCTTTCGTCTTGTCTGCAATCTCGTCCATGTGGTTTAGAATGTCTGCTCTTGCTGCGTCCTGGCCTTTCGGGAAGATGATCTCGCGGTCGATGTCAATAGTGGCACATTGCTATGATATGTCAGCATGAAGTCCTTTGGAATGAAACCGATGATATCCACATACCAGAGTGATGGGCGTCTCATTCAACAGCTTTTGCCTCATCTTGTGCACAATCTCAGAGTCTCCAGAGACACAGACGTTTGTCACCAAAGCTGTGAGAGGGCCACGCTGCATACCGGGTACAGGCTTGGGCTTCGATGAAGTCACAGTCGCGTGCAGCCTGTCACCACTACCGTCACTCACTTGCTTGCACAGGCTTCTCAAGTTCTCAACATTGCGTGTGTGCACAGGCAGGGCGTGTACAGGTGTGTCATCAGCGGCACCGTCAGGGTGTGTCCATTTCTGGAAAGCACCCAAGCTGCTGTAAAGCACATCTTCCTTGTCCGGGCCGGGGAGGTTCGAGTTGAAGGGCACGTTGAATGAGATGTTGACCAGGTGGCCGCCTGGCATAGTCGGGTTGGGGCTCATGGCTACTCCAGGCATGGCGTTGCCGGGCATGGGTCGTTTAAGCGGCGGCGGCGTGACGGACATGTCTTGTTGATGTGGCCGCGACATGCCGAAGCCCATCGAGGGCGTCATCTTCTCCCAGCCATGGCGAGCCTGGCCGGTGAAGTTTGAGATCTTGTGCATGTCGGGTCGGGGTGCCGGCATGCAAGACCAGGCGTGCAAGCAGAGGGCACGCGTGGACTCGGTGGAAGCGGAAAGCGAAGGGACGGGAGGATGATGATGGCGGTGGTGGTAAAAGAGCGACGCGAATGAAAGCCCCAGGCCTATGCGCTCACGGGATGACGGACGGCGCTGCTCGTCGTCAATAGCAGGCAGCAGGCATGCGAGTCGAGTGGGGTTCGTGGTATATGGAGGAGGAGTCGGAGTCGTTTGGAGGTGGAGAAGACTGGAAGAGCACCCAGCTCGTGTGTGCTTTGGAGCAGCGACAGAGTTCCAAGTGCAGGTGAAATCCGGGTATTGCTCGTCACGTGAAGTCTAGACGGACCTGGCCAACGAGAGGCGGAAGGAACGGGGCAAGCAACGGCCGCGTGCAGCACAGTCCGCTCTGATCTCTCCCTCGCTGCTAAGAATCACAGACATTAATTGAGTCGACCAAAATACACCTGCTAATCTAAGTCGTCGCAGGGCTGCGCACTACCTGCCGTCCGCCTCTCGAGTATCTAGAGACATGTCTGCCCAGGCCTCCTGCTGCGTCCGAGAGTGGTCTCTTCTCATATCAAACCCCACGAGATATGCAAATGCCCACATGCATACTGTTGGACTGTTGCTGCATGCATGCACGCAGCTCCCAAGCTGGAAGAAGCCCCTGGAAGACTCTGACAGGCGAGACAGTCCAATCACATCCAGTCATCGACATACTCGAAGGGGGACGCCAGCTGTTCCCTCGTACGAGACAAAGATGATACGGCCTGCGCAACATCCAACGATAACGGGCACGCTTCAGCCAGGTTTGCCAGGCCCTTGCAAGTGATCGTCGTACAAGCCACCGAATCTGACGTTGGGCTCATCTGATCCCCGGCCATCGCTTACTACAATCTAACATCTGAAACGGCTTCGCGCGTGCAACTCGATCGTTCAATCCATTGTGCCTCCTGGAGAAAGGAGACTGCTCGCTTATCTACATGCAACTTACCACATACACTATTGTAGTACAGTAAAGTATAGTGTTCTGATGTCTGGTCGTGATCGTGTTTCCGAATCCACACCCGAGCAGAAACTAGTCGCTGGGTTGCTGAAAGTAGTGGAAACTTATCGAATGCAGATGATGTCTTCTCCTTTCCCTTGCTCATAGCAGTAGAAACAAGCTGCTGAAATATTGAACATTTCAAAGTTCTTGTCATTGGCCAATAATTCAATTGTCATACTAATACAACTACTCCAACTTTCCACACAACGCTCTCTTATACTCTTCAATACCTGAATTGGCTGGCCTGGCGCACGTCCCTTGGTGCCACTTCCCTCCCGTATTCATCAACATATCGTACAGCAGGTTGCGGTGCGTAGCTTGGTGCCCTTGGCTGGTAGGCAGGTGCGCCGTACTCAGGCCCTGGCATCACGCTCATTGCACGTGCCGGAGGAGCCACATCGTGGCGAACATACTGCACCGGCGCAACGCTCGCCTGTCTTGGTGCGTACGTGATTGGTTGCGGGTCTTGTGCATCTGGACGGACGCTGTATGCTCTTGGAGGAGCAACGAATTGTGGTGCTGGCTCGTGCAATGCCTGGGGCATCGGCGGTGGCGGCATTTCGTAGTGCAAATCTCTTGGTGCCGGTCTAGCCGATGGCGGCGGCATTTGTTCGTATTGGGGTTGTTGTTGATACACTGGTGACGTTGGAGCATGTGAGTAACGGACAGGCTCGGTTGGGCGAGAGCTGTACTCTCGCACACGATATCCGTTGGAGTCGATGTACTCCACTGACTGTTCTTGCGGCCGCCTGGCGGGTGGAGGAGGAGGTGCCATGATGGGCTCGGCAGGCTCGTACTGTACAGAGTGGTCCGGTGGGAGATATTGCATCCTACTTGGCGCACGCTCGTACACAGGCTCAGGATCCGGATGTCTGGCAATAGGTGCTACTGATGCGCGAGATTGCGAGACAGGCTGCTCCGCATAGTATCTGTTGCCGTACTGATCCACTACGACACGGCGAGGAGGTGGTGGCGGCGGTGCCATGATTGCCGGGCTGGACTCTCTATACTCCTGACGAGGGACGGGCACCGCATTGTATGGCGAACCGTAGGGTGCGACTGAAGCTTGGCGTTGAGGCTCCACATACGTCCTTTCGGTCGGTGTGTAGGGTCCAGCTGGTGAGTAGACGCGTTGGGTCGGCGAGGCTGGTCTTTGTGCGTAGTGTAAACTGGCAACGCGGCGGAGATCTTGCGTGTCTCTTTGAGGCGGCCGGTGACCGGATGCTGAGCTGACGCGAATAACGGTAGGCGGAGGCATCTGCGGAGCATAGTCGTAACGGGGCGTGGAAGCGTAGACATACTGCGGCTGAGGAGGGTGGCGTGGAGGTTCTGGATCCAGTTGAATTGGAGCTGCCCGATTTGAATACCTCTGCGTGTAGGGTTGTGCCTCTGGTACATTTGAGAAAGGTGGCGGTGAAACGGGCTCTGGTTTGATGTATGGCTCTTGGTACATCGGCGAGAGTGGCGATTGTCCATTTTGTCTCTCTTGTCGTTTTCCGGAACGATTCGTCGTCTCGATCTCTCGTTTCCTCTTCTTGTTGAGGTTGTTCTTTTTCTTCTTGCGCGCGCTAGCACCAGTGCCGGGACCAGAGGGAGATGCAGACGAAGGTCGGGATTGTGCCGGGACGTGACGTTTCTGTGGTTTCGAGACTATCTCTGGGCGGCCGTTTACCAATTCAAGCTCAATGCTAGGACCTTTTTGCACTGCCAATGGTGAAACACGACTCGGCTGAGGAGCTGCGATGTGACTGAGATGGTTGCGGTAAATAGGCACCTGTGGAGATGGCTGTGCACTTGACACGTTCTGTGGGTAGGGTGTCACCACTACGCTGCCTTGAGTAACCTCCCCAGGCTCATACTCCGAATCGTCATCCTCGTCTGCGGCCAAGTCTTGAATGTCCATGGTAGTGTCCGCATCGTAGAAGCTGTCAAATGCTGTGGGCTCTGGCGGAGAGTACTCCTCATCTTCATCATCGGCCTCGTGCACACCATCAGGCTCATTGGTATAGAAATGGGGGTGGTTTTGAGACACGGAGGGATTTTCTGCACGGGAGTGAAGAGCACCATTTGCCTGAACAGGCTGCTTGCCACGTGCTTTCGAAGAAGATGCTGGAGCACCGCCAGAATAGCGGTCAAGATTCTCATAGTCAGCACCTACGGCTTGATCTGGAGCTCCACCAGAGCCAGCATCAGACGACCACTCGCTTTGCACCTGACTGGAATAATAATCATTCTCGTCGAAGGAAGTCGCGATACTTGCCGCTCGAAGGGCTGATCTCAGACCAGTGATAGGCTTCACCCGCCGCTGCGCGTCTGCAAGAGCGGTATCAATACTGATGTTCGATGGTGTGTCGGCGAGCAGCTCTTTATCACGGCTTGACGTAGACTTCCGCTTTTCCCAGTTCTCGAACAACTCTCGCTCGATGCGCTGGCGCTTCAACTGTCCCTCTGCTCTTACAAGACTATTTGACTTTTCCAGGAATATAGGATCGAGTCCCGCGGACTGAGGTTTGGTATGTTGGTGGTAGGCGGTCGCACCACCCGTTGATGGCGCACTGGGACCCAGTCCCGGCAGGCCAGGAAACATTGAGGTTGGTTTTACTGCTTCGTTAGTACCTGTTGACACACCATTCGCGAGAGCGCCGCTAGGTGCGCTTGACGCGACACGCTGGCTAGCATTGTCCGGAGACTCTCTTGTAATGAGGGATGCCTTTAGCGCTGCTATCGCCGACGCAGGCAGTGTGATCGTTGGATGTGTCCCAGCGAGAACCGCGTCTCGCAGACCCAGGACCTTCGTGTAGAAGTCATCTTCCTCTTCAAGTGTGGGCGGATTCGAATGCAGATCATGCGCAAGCGCGTGTGCTTCGAGAGCCATCATATTCTTTTGCGCTACACTGCAGAGATCGACAACAGCTACTCGACACGTGAAGCACAGCCAGCAAGATGCGTGTGGCTTTCGTGTATGGAGTGGTAAGACAGCAAAAGTGCAGTCGGCGGAGGAGGATCGCGGCGACAAGTTTAAGGTTGTGGAAAGGGACCGCACGGACAGACTTTCGCCTCTTCCGTGGCCCCGACGCGGTGAATGAATGCAGTCACCAGTTCACTAGGCCATGAGCAATACACTCATAAAAAGTGTCGCGAATACTTCTCGCTCTTTTCGTCCTTTATCATTTGTATATAGCCGCTCATTCTCATCTACTATGGCGTCCAATGGAGTTTCGCCTAATGGCGTCAAACCCGACAACCGGAAGGTGTTCTTCTTCGACATCGACAACTGTCTTTATCCAAAATCATACCAGATCCACGACAAGATGGCAGTTCTCATCGACGACTACTTCCAGACCCATCTCTCTCTATCTCGGGAAGATGCAACAATCTTACACCAGCGCTACTACAAGGACTACGGACTGGCTATCGAGGGTCTTGTTCGCCACCACAAGGTTGACCCTCTAGAATACAATGAAAAAGTCGACGATGCGTTGCCACTCGACGAGATTATCAAGCCTGATCCGAAGCTCAGGAAGCTATTGCAAGATATCGACCCAGAAAAGGCAAGACTGTGGCTATTCACAAATGCATATGTCAACCACGGCAAGCGGGTGATTCGACTTCTCGGTGTTGACGACTTGTTTGGCGGCATGACATTCTGCGATTACGGTGCAGAAAAGCTTCTTTGCAAACCTTCGACCGAGATGTACGACAAGGCAATGCGAGAGGCGAAGGCAACCAACGTCAGCGACTGTTACTTTGTTGGTGAGTGATGTTTATGGTTCTGACCGATGCTGCATCATACTAACAAGCCTACTAGATGATTCGGGACTCAACGCATCCGCAGCCAAGAGATACGGCTGGAACACTGCACACCTGGTTGAACCGACTGCAACTTCACCACCTGAGCCCGTTGCTCACCACCAGATCAGCAACCTTGAAGAGTTGCGCACAGTCTTCCCAGAAGTGTTCAAGAGCTCATGAACGCATCGTCATGGGAAGACACAACACAACTACGACGCCATGAAATCACGATATAAACGTTAGAGTTGCTCTGTCCACACTTGCGAAGTATTTCGCAAATTCTAGAGACTGTGATCACTAGAGTTAGGGTATAAAAGAGAGAAGCGACTTTGAGGGGTGTCCTGCAGGGCGCCTACCACTTTTGCCTTCTACCTCTTTCCTCACTAGACATAAACTAGACATAAAATTGACATTTAGCTACGGCTGTCGTTGAGAAAGCACAACGAGCGGACGTGAGATGCACATGCTTTTTAGCGCTTGGGCTTTACAATGAGAGGCTTGATATTAGCGTTTGGTACTGCATTAGATTGATTCAGTCGGCAATTCATCAAGCCCGACACTCAAGCCTTCAGTTAGCCGTTCACTTAAAACAATGTACACGTCTGGCTGCTCTTTGCCGTTCCTGGGATGTAGTTGTGAATCAAAGATATGTGTACACGCGAGTGTCTTAAGATTCATACATTGGGAACATCCTCTGGAACAAGAGATGACACTCTGCGCCAGTATGAGATGTTTCAGATTTGCCCGATCCTACCAAAAGTCAGAAGATCACAAGCGGACAGGGCGGTGACACGAAACTGCTTCAACTGTTGAGAAGCAGTATGCTTAGAAACTCACGACAGCTGGGTGCAGACGAGATCCAACCTGTCCTTCGCACAACGTACGGAACGGACATATCCCAAATGCATTTATATACAGTACATGTACTGTGTTCAATAACATTGAATGCATGTGTTCAATGTTCGATGTTCTCAGGCGCTCAGGGTCGCTCCTCCCCAAGCTGTTAGTAGGGTTGGGGCTGCACGTGACACCGCCATCTACCTTGACACCATTCACGCCGCAGCTATCGCATTGATTGACGAAGCAAGATTCCGAATCCCTGGTTGGAAACTTGCGCCACAAGACATCCAGGTCGTTGAAAACTGCATTAACCGACTGATACAAGAAGGCAAAGTTCGTGACCACCGTTTCGATAAGCCTCTTCCGTCACTAGGTCTCCAGTCTGCTGTTCTCATATCGCACAAATACATCCTACAGGCTATCCGATCACCACCAAAGTCGATGGATACCATCGTCAATCAGCTACACATCTTGTCTCTATTGGTCGGAACTGGAGCACGAGCTGGTGACCTTGGCTTTGTGGGCAAGGACGTTGAAGCAGCTCTGAAATTACGAGAAATCGAGTTGTTCCTTGCCCCTGAGAAGCAGTGCTCTGCAGTGTCGTCTTGCGCATTCGAATCACATGTTATAAGGGCAATCGAGTCAGGGATGGGTTGTCAATCCAGCACAAACTAACAACATTTGAACGCCACGAGAACGCGGTCTTGGACCCAATCGTGCTTACTTTAGCAGTGCTTTTACGTCGAGGCCTACTTAGTGGAACCGTCGAAGAAATCCTCACCAAAGCAGCAGCCCGACCGGATCGTCAGATTCAGATCGGTACCCCAAGCGACGCACACCAACATGAACCTGTCCTACTTCACCTCACGCAGACTGCTTCCTATGGTGACCACAATCTTAAAGCCGTCTCTTCAGACGATATCCGTCATGCTGTCAATGAGATTGGATTTGTGGGCGGCCTTCCAAATCTTGGGGCACATGCACCACGCAGAGGCGCTGCTCAAGACGCCAACCATTTAAAAGATGGTCAATTCAAATCAGGCACAAGTCATGAGGTCTCCGCCGCACTCGGCCACTCCAAAGTATCAGCAGTAAAAGGCTTGACCAACATTTATGCCGACGGACGCATCGAAACCCTCGGAAGAGCCCGCGAGTCGTTGCTCCCCCGTATCACACCGTTCACCAATATGGCTATCGGTGCTGTGAGAGACACATCAGCTACCGCCGAAAACTTGTGGTCTGTACTACATCTCGATGCAAGTACGAATGAAGTTCGTCGGCGAACAGAAGTCTTGAACGAGGTCATGTCAGGCGTGAGTGTCAACACCTTATCGTCGAGATCTCGTGCGGCACTTCTGGAGTCATGCAGGCAGACGAGATCGCCGAGCTGGGCCGTGGCAGTCTCTTTTCATGGAATCCATCCCGAATGTGTAACTTTCTTGCAACTCATAACATATTGTCTGCTCCGATTACCTTGAGAGGGAGGTATCAGTCACCAGACATGCTCTGGCAACTACTAAATCGCTACCACGGCAGTAGTAGAGACGACCCAATATTCCGCATTTACCACTGTACTCACCAGGGTTGTGATCAATGGTCATTTCAGGGCCTCGGAGCAGCATGCACGAAACACAAAGATCAGGGTCAGAAGCAATAGACCGACCAACTGCAACTGCTGACGTTTCCTGATTCGCAACTCTTGTCTGGTCACAGAGTTTCAGTTGGACGCTCAACGCAGTCTGCTGAATTCGAGTTTACGTGTACTCAAGACGCTCGCTACCTCATCATCATCGGGAAACATCATACATGCAAACAGTCGGATGTACCTTGATTCTTGCAAAAATACATGTATGTTTCAACGCATGGGATGTGTGCAGTCTGCATGCACTGTGGTTCTCAGGCGCTGCGAATGGTCCTCCGCAAGTTGTTAGTAGGGTTAGGGCCTGCACGTGACACTTCGGGCGGGCCTTGGCAAAGACCGCACAGCCAGCCGAGAATTTGGTGAACTGACCCGCGCAATCAGCGACCATTTACGACTGACGACACGACGACCTTCCGACACACTTAGCAAAGAGTAAGTGCACGAATGCTATCTACGGCTATACGCCAATTGCGCGAATGAATTACTGACAAAATGAACAGTGCAGATGTACGTACACGCGCCCACGAATCCCCCTTCCGACGAATCGCGAACACACAAACTACGCCACACCGAACGACTTGCGCATGCGAACGAGAGGATGGAACTGGCACTAACGCAGATTTTGCAACAGCTTCGTTAAGACCCTGACGGGCAAGACCATCACCCTCGAGGTCGAGTCCTCTGACACCATCGACAATGTGAAGAGCAAGATCCAGGACAAGGAGGGCATTCCCCCGGACCAACAGCGCTTGATCTTCGCCGGCAAGCAGCTCGAGGACGGCCGCACCCTCTCCGATTACAACATCCAGAAGGTTCGTTGAACCCACGAAAGCCGGATCTTTAAGAGCGGACGGAATATGCTTTGGGACCTTGGATTACTAACTCCCACCACAGGAGTCTACCCTCCACCTGGTCCTCCGCCTCCGTGGTGGTATCATTGAGCCTTCCCTCAAGGCCCTTGCCTCCAAGTACAACTGCGACAAGGCCATCTGCCGCAAGTGCTACGTAAGTTTTCGCCACACAACCGATTGCGCACACGCGCGCGACCAAGGAACTCGGAAATCTGACTTCTCCCATCAGGCTCGTCTCCCTCCCCGTGCCACCAACTGCCGCAAGAAGAAGTGCGGTCACACCAACCAGCTCCGC